>Ga0255343_1001077_pt1 | contig 38698 bp, 29 predicted proteins | sample wastewater_treat_4_FD_192413 | JGI IMG/M metagenome (GOLD analysis project Ga0255343, IMG submission 192413) | Wastewater microbial communities from Lulu Island WWTP, Vancouver, Canada - plant16 | ecosystem: Engineered > WWTP > Wastewater > Unclassified | place: Canada: Vancouver, British... | reverse complement strand
CGGAGTAGAACTTGGTACGCACCTGCATCTGATCCAGAATGCCGTCCAGATCCCGCCCTTCGACCGACAGTCCGGCCGCCTCAACGCGCGCCGTGAACTCCGCCGCGTACACCTCGCGCGGCTGCCGGCGGATATACTCGCCGTTCATCCATATCAGCTTTTTGAGATCGAAACGCGCCGCACTCGATTTGCAGCGTTCGAGCGTGAACAGCTCGATCATCTCATCACGCGTCAACACCTCGCGGTCATCGCCCGGCGCCCATCCCAGCAGCAACAGGAAATTGAAAAGTGCCTCAGGCAGATAGCCCTGCTCCCTGAACTCGCCCACGAAAGCGGCCCCGTCACGCTTGGAATAGGGCTTCCCTTGGTTGTTGACGATCATCGGCAGGTGCGCGTACTGCGGCACCGCCGCCCCCAACGCCTTGAACAACTCGATGTGCTTAAAGGTGTTCTCCACATGGTCGTCACCGCGGATCACATGCGTGATGCCCATGTCGATGTCGTCGACCACATTCGAGAGATGGAACACCGGCGTACCGTCCGAGCGCACAATCACGAAATCCTGCGTGTCCTCCGCCTTCTTTTTGATCATGCCCTTGACCAAGTCGGTATATTCAAGGCGTCCCGTCTTGGGCATGCGGAAAATCACGCACTCGCCGCCGCCGCCCTTGTTGTCCTTGTAGGCCAGTCCGCAGCCGACCAAATCCTCCGCCACCGCCAGATGCCGTTCGATCTGCTGGCTCTGATAAACCTCCGGCTCGTCATAGTCCAATCCCAGCCAGCGCATGCAATCGAGCAGCGTATCAATCGCCGCCTGTGTCGAGCGTTCGCGGTCCGTGTCTTCCACCCGCAGCAGAAACTTGCCGCCGGTATGGCGTGCGAACAGCCAATTGAAGATAGCCGCACGGATGTTACCGATATGGACGTTGCCGGTGGGACTCGGCGCAAAACGGACTCTGACAGACATTTTGAAAACTCCTTCGAAACCTCTTGCAAAAAACCTCGTGGCATGGGCGTCCCGCCCATGAAACACGGGCAAGATGCCCGTGCCACACCTGCAAGCGAGGGGCACGAACCTCTCACCATTTAAGCAGTGTCAGTGTACCCTCCCGCCTCCCGCGAGACAAGCGGGGAGTTTACAGCAGTTCATTGGTAACAAAACACTGTTGCTAAGCGCGTCCTTAAAGGTATAGACTGTCCCGCATGATTGAGTGGCGCTTTCGAAACGTGAGGGGATAAGATGAAAAAGTGGTTCGGAATTGTGTGTTGTGCGCTGGCGTTGGGTGTGCAAGGTGCCGGTGAACCGCCGTATGAGCGCGTGCGGGCCGGACGCCTGCAGGATGACCATCCGGCGCTGATCCCGTTCACTGGAGTCGACGGTTGGCGCGTCGAGACACAGGATGCCGCCGCGCGTTTCGAGCGCTCGGACGAAGTTCTGCTCTTTGGGGACGGTGTCGCCAAACTCACCTACCGCGCGACCGGTCCCCAGCCGCGTGTCACTCTGCTGCCGCCCGTGCCGGTGGCGATAACCAGCGCGTTTGATGCCGTAACCTGCTGGATCTACGGCAACAACCACAGCTACGCACCCAAACCCGACACGCCGCCGGTATCGGTCACGCTGCGCTTCACTGACAGCGCCGGAGCGCGCCTTTCGGTACCGTTGGCCCGCGTACACTTCAAGGAGTGGTTCCTCTGTCACCGGCGACTGGTCCCGGAGCAAATCGCTCGTGCCGCAGACGGTGCCACGCTCGTGGCGATCGACATCACCAACGGACGCAACACCGAGGATCGGGTGATCTACTTCAACAGTCTGGCGGTCTTCACCGAACGCTTTGAACCGCTCACCTTCGCCCCGCGTCCGCGGCGCGGTGTGCAGGTCTTCCCCGCGTGCGATCCGGGCGCGAACATCGGCGTTAAGACCCTGCCCTTCCCCAACACGCCGCTGACCGTTGTGCCGCATGATCCCGCACCGTCCGTCGCGCGTGTCGGCCGCAGCAGCGAATCGGGCCGGTACCACTTGGTGCGTGAGGGTGAGGACGGACGCCTCGAATTCCGTCTGCCCGCGCAACTCGGCGCCTGGGACGACATGGCCGTGCGCTGGGGAGACGGCGCATGGGCCAGCATCGGACTGGGCGGCGGCTTGTACTTTGCGCCAACCGTGCCGACCGGAACGCTGACGCGCGCCGAAAGCGAGACCATGACGGTCACAACCGACGGCAAGAGTGTCACCTACGCGGGACGTTTGACACAAGGCGGACGCAGTATTGAAGCGGAAGTCCGCTTCCGACTCTTGGGCAAATCGTTGGTTATGGATATTCAGGCCGGCCAAGGCGAGATCGGCGAGGTGCGTTTCGGTGCCACACGCGGCTTTGTTAATCCGCGTCTGGCCACGCTGCCCTATTACACGTACGGCTTTACGGATGGTGGCATGGTGCGGCCGGCTGTGGTTATCTCGGGTAAACTCGACGCGCCGCTCTTTTTTATGGCGCATATCGACTGGACACAATCCAACGCCTCCTTTCCGTTCGCGAAAAACATGCGCTTCGACGGTGCGCTATCCAGCAACGGTGGCACGCGCTATACGCCGAAGACCGACGGTCAGCGCAACCCTTGCTTCGAGCGTTTTGTGATGACACTCTCACCGCGTTTTGAAGATGTACTGCCCAACATCCCGAACCCGCCCTCACCCTGGAAGTCTGTCACCGGCACGCGCGTCTGGCGCGCGCACGGCGCAGGTAACCGGGCAAACGACGCGACCTATTGGCGAAACGTGCATCGCTGGGGCATGACGGAGATCGTCGTCACCGACCACGAGACCGGCTGGCGCGATGGCAACGAGAGCTTCACCTTCCGCACCGATCCCGCACCCAAAAAGGGCGGCGACAAAGGACAATATGACTATGCCCGTATCATGCAGGACGAGCTGGGCTTTGTTTACGGCCCCTACAATAACTTCACCGACTTCGCACCGGTCAACGGATTCTGGCATATCGACCTGATCTCGCGCACGCCCGACAACCAGTTGCAACATGCGTGGGAGCGCTGCTACGCGCCCAAACCCGCGCGCGCGGTTGAGTTCTGTGAACGCCTCGCGCCGATCATTCAGAAAAAATTCGGCTTCAGCACCGCGTACTGCGACGTCCACACCGCAGTCACCCCTTGGAGTCGTGTGGACTACGACCCGCGTGTTCCCGGTGCCGGCACCTTTGCCGCCGTCTTCTACGCATACGGCGAGATCATGCTGTTGCAGAAAGCCGCATGGAAGGGGCCGGTCTACTCGGAGGGCGATAACCACTTCCCCTACTGCGGCCTGACCGACGGCAACTATGCGCAGGACCAGAGATACAACATCCACGAAAACCCTTGGCTGGTTGATTTCGATCTGCGCTGCCTGCATCCGCTCTGCTGCAATTTCGGCATGGGCAATCTCGAGATGTTCTACCCCGGCAAGAGCGCGCCTTCCGATCCCGAAGTCGCCAGAGATCGTTTTCTGGCCGCCACAGTGGCCTTCGGCCATCCCGGTTTCCTGCTGAACGGACGTGACGGCGAACTGCGCAGCTACTATATGGTGCAAGCGTTGGCCAGCCGCTACACACAGGTCGCCGCCGATACGATCCGCTACGCCGACGCGAACGGCGCACTGTACGAGACCACAGCCGCGCTGGCTAACGGCGCCTACATGCGTTCGCAGGTGACGACGCGCTACGCCGACGGAACGGTCACAGTGGTCAACGGCCATCCGGAAGAACGTATGAAGGTGACCGTGGCCGACCATGATCTGGATCTGCCGCCCAACGGCTACTGGGGACGCAGCGGCGACGGTGCCGTACGCGTGTTCAGTGGCGAGGTCAACGGTCGCCGCGCCGACCTCGCCGTTGCGCCGACCTACACGTATATCGACGGACGCGGTCGCTTTACACGGTTTAACGAAGGCGCGGCTGCGGGCGTCGCGATCTGCCGTGCACTGACCAGCGGCATGGCAGAGATCCTGATGCACACATGCACGGAAGCCGGATTCCCTTACATGTTCAGCGACGTGGTCGCGCTGGATGCCACCAACGGCGTGCTCGGTACCACAAGCGTGCGCACAGCGCGTGGCCTCAGCTTTGTGCAGCCGGTCAAGGGCGCGTTCAGTTACCGCGCGCGTCGCGGTGCGTCCGCGCCGACAGCCGCGCTGACCTGCGCACGCGAATGCGTCAAGCCGGGTGAGCGCGTGGTGATCAAGGGTGCCGCCGAACACGAGGTGACGATCCCGGCTGACGCACGTCCCGGAGCGCGGCTCTGGTTCGAGCGTGAAGGCGCGTGGATCGACTTCACAGTCGAAGATCCGCCGCCACCCACCGCTCCAGTGGTAGAAAAAGGACGTCCCCTGCCGTTGCTGTACGCGCGCGGCATGGCGATGCGCGGCCAGGCCGAACGCGAGTTGGACTCGATAACCGGAGCAGAGATTTATGCAACGTCATTGACCTGCGGCGGCGTGGCTAAACCGCGCGGGCTCTTCATGCACCCGCCGTACAAAGGCGGTACCGGCTATACATTCGCGCGCTACAGCCTGACGCTGCCAACCGCACCGATGAAGATCCGTTGCGCGGTCGGCAAACAAGATGGCAGCGATCTTGGTGACGGCCTGCTGTTCAAGATCGTAGTGGAAGATGCCGAGGGACGCCGCCACGAAATCGCGCGGCACCATGTTGCCACCCACGCATGGCATACGCTAGAGGGCAACTTGGCCCCGTGGGTCGGTCAGACGGTGAGCCTGCTATTGGTCACAGATGTCGGCGAGAAAGACAACAGCAGCGGCGACTGGGGCGCTTGGGCGGAAATGGAATTGAACGTTGAGCGTTGAAACCGGATATCGGACGCAAGGCTGGTGCTGGGCCGTGTGGCACGGGCATCTTGCCCGTGTGGCGGCGTGAAACGCCGCCCGGACTCCCGGTGCTGCGCAAGACAGGTGAACGGCTGGAGGGCGAGTGTCCCCACGAGCCGCGCTTAGTCGTTCTTCGTCCAAGCACTTCGTTGTTTACACTTAATCGGATACACGCCGTCGCTGACGCAATCGACTAGGTGTGGCGACCAGTGTACTCGACTAAGAGTGCGGTGTGCTCGACTAAGAGCGGGACGGTGTTTCCGCGCACAACGCGGAGCTTATCACGCCGACGGGCCAAGGACGCAGCGGAACTCCGCCTCGGCTGCCAGCTCGTCGCCGACAAAGGCCATGCCGCACTGAATCGCCATGCGCGAGCTGACGCGGATGTTTTCGATTTCCAGACGCACGGTGTCGTTTGGCCGGACCTGCCTGCGGAACTTGGCGTTATTCACGCCGACAAGCAGAAAAACCACGCCTTGGGGAATCTGCCCGGAAGCCACCAGCCCTGCACCGCCGCACTGCGCCATGGTTTCCGTGAGAATCACACCGGGCACGACCGGATAGTTGGGGAAATGCCCCTTGAAGAACCACATGTCTTCACCAAAGGTCTTCTCGCCAATGGTGAAGGTCTCATCCACATGCAGCACGCGGTCGACAAACAGGAAGGGATCGCGGTGGGGAAGCAGTTCCTCCACCGATCCCTCATAGGCCTTATAATCGGCAACGTCAGGTTTGATTTTCTCGTTCGCTGAACTCATCTTTTATTCACTCTCCTGCTGGGCCGCGTATCAGTTATACGCCTTGATGGCGATCACGCCGTTATGGCCGCCGAATCCGAGCGATGTCGAAATCGCTGCGCGGATCGAACCCTGCACCCCCTTGTTGGGCACGACATCCAGATCGCACTCGGGGTCGGGGTTTTCGTTGTTGATCGTCGGCGGATAGAAACCGTCACGGATCGCGAGCGCGCAGATCGCCGCCTCGAGCGCGCCTGCGGCACCCAGCAGGTGACCGGTCATGCTCTTGGTGGACGAGACCTTGAGGCGGTACGCCCGATCGCCGAAGACCGCCTTGATCGCCTTGGTCTCCATCGGATCGTTGAGCGGCGTGGAGGTGCCGTGGGCGTTGACGTAATCGACATCCTCAATGCCGAGGTTCGCATCCTTGAGCGCGATCTTAATGGCACGGATGGCACCGGCAGCTTCGGGGTCAGGCGCGGTCAGGTGATAGGCGTCCCCGGATGCGCCGTAACCAGCGAGTTCGGCATAGACACGGGCATTGCGCGCTTTGGCGTGTGCCTCCGACTCGAGGATCAGCATCGCGGCACCTTCGCCCATGACAAAGCCGTCGCGACCGGCGTCAAACGGACGGCAGGCCTTTTCTGGCGTGTCGTTGTACTTTGTGCTCAGCGCTTTCATGGAGCAGAAGCCACCCACGCAATACTCGGTGACGGTGGCTTCGGTGCCGCCCGTGATGACCACGTCGGCGCGGCCCGCGCGGATCATATCCAGCGCCACGCCCAGCGCGTCGGTGCTGGAAGCGCAAGCGGTGACGATGGTGTGCGCGGCACCTTTGGCCTTGAGCGCGATCGAGATGTTGCCAGCGGCCTCATTGGCGATCAGCTTGGGGATGAGCATAGGCGAGAGGCGTCCCGGACCGCGGTTGAAGAGTATATGGTAACCCTCCTCATCGACCTCTTTGCCGCCGATGCCGTTGCCGATCATCACCGCGACACGCTCAGGGTCAGCGCCGCCATCGGCGAGGCCGGAGTCCTGCCACGCCTGCTTGGCGGCAGCCACGGCATACTGGGTGAAGAGCCCCATGCGGCGCGCCTCCTTGGGGTCGACATACTTTGAAACATCGAAATCCTTCACCTCGCCGGAAACCTTCGAGTCGACGCGTGAGGGATCGAACTTGGTGGTACGGCACAGGCCGCTGACGCCGTTACGGATGTTGGTCCACATTTCGTCGACGGTGTTACCGACGGGCGAGATGACGCCCAGTCCGGTGATCAAAACCTTGGTGTTGCCACTCATACGCTCTTTGGTTACTCCTTGTTCAGTTTCGCGTTCGTTTCCGTAGAAGGGTCACGGGATGGATGGGCCGGAGATGCCGGTTTCTCCGTGCGGCCATGCCAGTTCATCAGGATGCCGCCGTAGGTCAGTCCCGCGCCGAACCCGACCATGGCGATGAGGTCGCCCTCTTTGATTTTCTTGGCGGCGACCGCCGCATCCAGTGCCACCGGAATTGAGGCAGCGGAGCTGTTGCCAGTCGTCTCCATGTTCAAGTAAAATTTTTCCAGCGGCACCGCCATGCGGCGCGCCACCGCTTCGACAATGCGAGCATTGGCCTGATGGGGAACGACACAGGCAAGGTCATCGAAGGTATGACCGGAGCGCTCCAGCAGCCTGCAGAGTACGTCATCAAACACCTTCACCGCAAAATTGAAAACCGCCCGTCCTTTCATCTGCAGCGTGTGCTGCATCAAGGGCATGCCTCCGGGCAACCCGCGCGCGCCGCCTTCGCGCATGATCAGTTGCGAGCCCGAGCCGTCAGCCTTGAGGATCGAGTGCCAGATGCCACCCGATTCTTTCTGATCGACCTCAAGAACCACCGCGCCCGCTGCGTCGCCAAACAGAATGCACGAGTTGCGGTCACTCCAGTCCACGATCCGCGACATCATCTCCGATCCGATGATCAAGGCCGGCCGCGGATTGTGGCACAAGATGGCGCGCGCCGTTTCAAGCGCGTAGATGAAGCCGGTGCAGGCCGCCTGCAAGTCAAAGCAGGCCGCGTTCATCGCCCCCAGCTCATGCTGCACCAGACAGGCGGTGGACGGAAACGCCTGATAGTCAGAAGTCGACGTAGCCACAATGATCAGGCCCAGATCCTCTGGTTCCACGTCGGCCGAGGCCAGCGCGGCCCGTGCCGCGTTGACCGCCATCGATGAAGTGCTTTCGTCATCCGCACCGATGTGGCGGCTGCGGATGCCGGTATGTGAGTAGATCCACTCGTCGGAGGTATCAAGCGTGGCGGCCAACTCGGCGTTGGTCACCACGCGCTCCGGCAGATACGAGCCCGTCCCTGTAATATGGACAACCATTCAAAATCCTTCCCAGTCAAAAAAGTGGCCTCCATGATGACACTTCTACGGGTTTTGTTCAATCTGAAACACCGCACCCTTGAGGGTTAAGTTGAGTATCGCCTCCGACGGGCGTCACGGATGATCCGCCGCGCCAGCCGTTCGCCGACCGGCGCCACGCCGGACACCCTCTGCCGCGTATGCAACAGACAGCCGTGACGGTAGTGCCGTACCGTCAGCGGCAGCCCCGGCTCGCCCGCTCCGGCCAGATCGAGCGTCCAGCGCCTGCCCGGCCACGCCTGCGACGGCAACGCGGCAAGCGCACACTCCACCGCATCCGGATCAAAGTGCGGACAGCGCACAGCCGCCACAACGGACTGATCCAGCAACGCGCGGATCGCTTCGCGGTCAAACACAAAGCAGCCCGAGGGACGGAAAGCCCCGGCCTTCAGCCAAGGCGCACCGGCACACCACGGCTGACGCAACAGGCGGCACCCCCAGACATTCAGCGTCTCGCCCTCCCCGTAACAGTACATCGCCTGATTCTGCGCCGCATCCCGGCACCGCAGACAGGCGCTCACCGCCGCAGGCAGAGCAACGGGGGGCGGCGGCACGGGTCTCGCGGGGGGCGCTTCTCCCACAGCGGGCTCGGCAGGTTCGGCGGAAATCGTCGCCTGCGGCACCGGCGGTGGCGCAGACGCAGCATTCACAACCGCGGACGACGGTGCCGCAGGCGGCGCGGGCGGTGCCTTGCTGACGGTGTGAGCGTTTTTTTTGAAGAGAGCGTTCAGCCGGGATTGCGCGCGACGCGCGATCATGTCCATATCGGCCTGAGCGAAGCGCAACGTTTTGGCGAATTTCTCGATCGGAGCGGCCGCCTGAGGCTGCAAATTACCGTCGGCCAGCGCCGCCATAACCATGTCTTCGATATTGTCGCGGCGCACCCGGAAGTCAGAAAGCAATGCCAGCTCATAGTGCCCGCTGGCCACCAGATTACGGGCCGCCGTGACTTCCGCCTGCGAAACGTCCAGACGGCGAGCGACATCTTTAATGACAGCGACCTCCCGCGGCGAGACGCGTCCGTCGGCACCACAGATGGCGAAAACATTCGCCAGATACGAAATTTTGTCAGCCTCGCAGAGTTGCTCCATGGCGGCTTACCTCACGGCCCTGTCAGCCGACATCGGACTCGGAGGGCGTTTCCGCTGCCTGCGCATCCGGCGCCGACGTCGATGAGCACCCCGCTGTCTTGCCGAGATAGTCGGGCAATTCGAGGCCGATCTGACGCGCCAACTCGTGCATCGGCGGCAACGTGCCCATCAAGCGCCGCCCCAGACCGGCCAGCCCGCCCTGCTCGCTGCCTCCGTCCCACACCACCACCTTCTCGATCGGCAGATCCTGAATGGCCTGTGCCTGAATCTCGGCAATCTCCTGAAGCTTCTCGATAAGCAGCAGCGACGCGGCCTGCTGGGCGGTGGCGCACGCCTCGACCAACGCCTGGTAACCGGCCGCCTTGCCGTCCAAGATCGCCTTCACGCCCTGCCCTTCGGCCTTCATTTTGGCGAGCGTCGCCTCGGCTTCACCCTGAGCGATCCGCACCGCCTGTTCGCGCGCGGCATCCGCCGCGATGATCACGCGCTCGCGCTCGGCGTTGGCCGGCACCACTACCTCAGCCTCAAGGCGGGCCTTCTCACGTTCAGCGCGCGCCTCTTCCGCCTTCTTCTGCGCCATTTCCTGCGCCACTCGGATCGCGCCGTCGGCATCGCGCGCCGCAGACTCCGAACGGTTGCGCGCCTGCTCTTCGGCCACGCGCTGGTTGGCGAGATACTCGGCCTTTTGGGCGTTGGCGACCGACTCCGCCTCGACCGCCTCGGTGTTCAACTGCGCCGCGCGCGCACGGCGGTTGCGGTCGGCCTCCGCCTCACCGATCTCAGCTTCGGCGCTGGCGGCCGCCACAGCCACGCGCTGGTCACGCTGGCGGGTCGCCACGCCGATCTGCCCCCTCTTCTCCTGTTCCGCCACATCGACGTTGGCCTGGTTGATCGCCTCGGCCGCCGCGCGACGGCCGAGCGCAATGATATAGCCCGAGTCATCCTCGATGTCGCGGATGTTGACGTTGACCAGATGCAAACCGATCTTTTCGAGTTCGCCAGAGACCGACTCGTTGACCTTAGAGAGGAACGCCTGCCGATCTTGATTGATCTCCTCGATCCGCATGGTCGCGATCACGGCACGCATCTGGCCGAGGATGATATCCTGCGCCTGATCCCGGATCTGTTGGTCGTTAAGCCCCAGCAGACGGATCGCGGCATTCTCCATGACGCCGCGCTCGGTCGAGATAGCGGCGGTCACGGTGGTCGGCACGGTCACGCGGATATTCTCGAATGAGAGGGCACTCTTCAGATCGATCGGCACGACAAACGGCTCGAGACTCAAAAACTCATACGCCTGAATCAGCGGCCAGACAAAGGCCGCGCCGCCGTGAATGCAACGCGCCACGCCGCTGCCGGTCTTGCCGTAGATCACTAGAATTTTGTTGGAAGGGCAGCGTTTGTACCGACGCGCGAAACCCATCAGCAGCACCAGCACACCCACGCCCAGCATCAGGGCCAGCACAAATCCGACCAGTCCCCTACCCTCGCTTCCCGCACGCGCAGCCTGCGCCAGCACCGCATTGAACATCATGCCTGACATCATTGCCCGCCTCCCTTGCCGAGTTAACCGCGCGCCCCTTCAACGGCGCGCACCTCGACCCGATTTCCGAACACCACCCGCTCGACCACAACCGCAGTGCCGGCCTTGATGGCCTGCCCGTCCGATGCGCGCGCCTTAACGTGGCTCATCACGCCGTCAACCTCGGTGCGGATTTCACCCTCACCCCCCTCGGGGATATCGATATAGACGCTTCCAGCCGCGCCGACCGCAGTCGCAAGGTTCAGCGTACCGGTATGCGCGAGTTTCGGCAGCACATACAGCAACAACGCCACCACCGCCATGCCGGCGACACCCCACAAACCGCCCAATCCGATCGCCGCCCGCACACTGCGCCCGTCAGCCAGATACAGCGCGCCGCCCCAACTGAAGAGCGTAAAGAAGGTAACGACGGAGCGGATACTGAGCAACTTGAAGGCGCTCATCGTCTCCGCCGCATCACCGCCGGTCACATCATCAACGGTCACGTCGCCGTCTGCCACATCATCGCCACCCAACCCCGCCAGAGTCGCCAGCAACTGCCAGACGAACAAGACGCCGAAAAAGACAGCCGCGCAGAAGAAACCGCGGTTCAGCGCGGAAAGCCCGCCCCACCATGCATGCATGTGCGCCTCCAGTCCGTGCGCCGTCAGCCCCACATCAGAAATGGCAATTCATGATCGGCACACACGGATACTCGTTGTGCGCGATGATGTTGATAAAGCCGATCTGGAGACCGCTGCTCACATCGCGCGCATAGTTGAACACGCCGATCTGTCCGCCATACTCCATATCGCCGCAATGGTTCCAAAAGCCGATCTGCCAGGAATTCTTCATTTGGACCGGCGCCACATTCACCGAGCCGACTTGCAACCCCTTGAAGGCGCCACCCACCACGTTCGCGGCACCGCCAATCTGCAGGGCATGGACATCGTCGTTCACCACGTTGGCCAGACCGCCGATCTGGAAACCCGTGTAGGAGCCGCCCACCACGTTCCCCAGCACGCCCACCGACAACGTCATACGCACCTCATCCTCAACCAGGTTCAACCCGCTCAGTTGCACCCCGTGCGAATTGACCGCATGCGTCACGACACCCACGTCAAGTCCGACAAAATCTTGACAACGCCCATAAGGCAGGCACAACCGCAGCCCCTCGACGTCCCAGAGAGGCCGCCACCATGGCACCTCCAATCCCGACGGCGAACAGACGCTGAGCATCAGAGGCGTCACGCTCGCCCGCTGCTCTTCCGGACTCGCCGCATCCCACGTATTGCGCGTGCCCTCCTGCGCCTGAGCCGCAAAAACCGACAGCGCCACCGCACACGCCGCCACAAACATGCCACTCTTCATGCTACCGCCTCCATCCTGTTGTTACCGGTGTTTTCGGGTTAAAGGGTTCACGCCACCACCGGCAAAAAAGCGTACCCCAACAAAAGCATACCGGAGAGAGTGCCATATTCCGCCCGCCCGGACAAGAACAATGTGAGGCGAACAAGTAACCCGCGGTGACAGGGATGTGCGAAGATCATGCGTTTCTGGTGAAAAGGAGAGCAGGGTGTCGGGAGCAACCCTCCAGCGAGCAGTGAGGGGCCGCCGGATCCAAAACCGCCCCGACCGACGGAAGATATTTCCCGTTACCGTGCTGTTCACGCACGTAAAACACCGTGTCGGCGGCGAACACGCTCACCCATCCCATCACAACGACACCAACGGCAACACTGATTTTCACGTCATCCCCCTACTATGCGTTTTTTCTTTTCCAATCGACCTTGCCACACGTTCAGCAACACCCGGGCGGCAACGGCTCATCCGGACGCACACCGTATTTCCGTTGTCGCGCCCGGCCCGCCGGGCAGCCACCGCCAGTCAACGCCATCTCCAGCTTCTGCAACAGCTTAGCCAGCCGGTTGCCGCGCCGCGCCCGCGTACACACCGGGCAGCGCGACTCACAAAACTCCGCATCCATCCATGCCATCACCGTTTCCTCCAGAACACGTTCTCACCAAGTTTTTCTATATAACACAGTTTCCCCCGTTCACTGCGGTTCGTCGAGAACAAAGTAATTGAAAAATCGCCCCTGCCTGAATACAGTAGAGGGGCGTTTAAGTTGCAGAATTTCTTGCGAAGACCTTTCGGGGAGAACTATGAACAAAGAAACAGAAGTCAATGTGCCGGATTCGATCCGTCCCTATCTGGACGAAATCTCGGAACGCTTATGGGCTGGACGAGCTGCAGTCATGATTGGCTCTGGTTTCAGCAAGAATGCAGGAAATGGTTTTCCCGATTGGAACCAACTAGGCGATCTTCTTTATCAGAACGGCCCTTTGTCATCACCGAAGAGGATTACCGACGCTATCCGCACGACTATGCTCCTTTCGTCAACACCGTTCAGCAAGCGCTTCTTGAGAACTCCTTCTGCCTGATTGGCTTTTCTGGAGATGACCCCAATTTTCTACAATGGATCGGCTGGATTCGCGATAATCTCGGCAAGGACAAAACACAAAAAATCTATCTGGTCGGGGTGTTTGATCTATCGTCAGCTAGGCTACAACTTCTGGCGCAACGTGGAATTGTTGTCGTTGACTTTTCGTGCTGCGACGGAATCAAGAAAAACGATCATCAAAAAGCATTACGCCTGTTTTTCGAGTACGTGGAGTCTAAAAACCCGGATATCCTCGAGTGGCCTCAGGATCCTAAAACGATGCGTCCTGCCCACGGTGCGTATCGTATCGGAGAGGTTCAGAAGATCACGGAAGAATGGCGACAGCAACGGCAGGCTTATCCGGGGTGGCTGATCCTGCCGCATGGCAACCGCGAGGAATTGTGGTTATTTACGGAACCTTGGGTTCTTTACCTTCCTGACATTGAAAAATCACCACCTGGGCTGGACATTCAATATGCTTTCGAACTGATCTGGCGGCTTGAAAGATGCCTGCTGCCGGTTTTCGACAACATCGCTGAATTCTGCGAAAAACTCCTCATAAAATATTGGCCATTTCAGAACGGAAATCCATCCGCAAACTGCCAGATCCACCTTGGGGAAGAGCAATTTCAAAACTTGCCTTGGGATGACCTCCGGCAGGCGTGGCTGGCCATCGCCTTAGCGATGTTGCGCTTCTATCGCGAGGAGGGATATCTCGACAAATGGAGGGAAGCAGAAAGCCGGATCAAGACCCTTGCCGAGCACCTTTCGGCTGAACAACGAGAATTTTTGAATTACGACGGATTCCTTTTCAGCCTTTTTACCCTCGACATCCCAGAGGCAAAACAACGGCTTGAAAACTGGCGCCCTAATGCCGCACAACCCTACTGGACAGCTAAACGCGCTGCTGGGCTTGCTGAAGTTGGTCTGCTTGGTGAGGCTGAAACAATTGTCAGAGATGCGCTTGAAAACATCAGGAAGAAATTGAATCAGAAAGTTGGTGCAACAGATCTAACCCTAGTTTCCTTGGAGAGCAATGCGATGCTATTGGGAAAATACATTCAATATGCCGCTGCTCTCGGAAAGGATGAATGGGGAACACTGCAAGACAAAAGAGCACAATTCAATGATCGTTGGAATGAGCTCAAAGCCTTCAATTGCGATCCATGGAACGAAATAAAACTATTCGAACTGGCGTTGAAAAACCCACCGACTGAAAGCAAGTGCATTACTGAGAAACGAGAGTTTGACATTGGCCGGACCACTCCAACTCACCATTGCGACCAGCCCTACCCCCAAAAAACTCTGCATCTCTGCGCCTCTGCGTTAAAAAAACCGAGCAGAGCCCCCAAAAAAACTTGGCGTTCTTGGCGTCATGGCGGTTCCCCAAAAACTCCTAAATCCTAAATTTCAACTCCACATCAATTCCGCGCACAGCGCGGAATTGACAGGCCGCGCCCACTGCGCTATGCTCCCCCCGTACTTTGCACCGGCTATCGGAAGCCCGTGAGAATCGGGCGCGGTCGCGCCGCTGTAATCGGCTACAAGCCCCCGGATGCCATTTCCCGCTGGGAGAGAAGGCGGGGGTAAGGTCAAGCCGTAAGCCAGAAGACGGGCCGGGTGCAAGCTGCGGCGCTCCTTCGCGTCCGAGGAGCCGAGGCCTGTCTCCGGCCGTTTCCGGAACTGCTTCTGCTCTCGCCCCTGCGGCCTCATATGCGTTGGCTCTGCCTCAACCTTCGCGTAAGAGGATACGTATCATGTCTCTGTCTCACCGCTTCACCGCCGCCACATTTGCGGCGTGTCTGGCCGCAACCGGCCTGACCACCCTCGGCCAAACAACCCCCGAGGCCCCGGAGTCTTCACCGACAGCACCGTCTGTCTCCAACGCCATCCCGCCGATTATCGTGCAGGCCAGCCGAACCGGTAAAACCTCGCTGCAAATGCCCGCCTCCGTGCAGGTCATCACAGCGCGGGAAATCGCTGAATCGGGTTACTCGTCAACAGCGGAAGTGCTCGAAAAGCAGGGCGGCGTTACCCTGCGCACGCTCAACAGCAATCCCGCGCTTACGCAGCTTTCGATGCGCGGATTCGGCGAAAGTTCCTTCGGTCGTGTTCTGGTTCTCGTCAATGGCGAGCGCCTCAACAATCCTGACATGTCTTCGCCGAGTTTGCTGCGCGTTCCGATAGCATCCATCTCGCGCATCGAGATTATACGCGGACCGCAGACCGTGCTTCACGGCGACTTCGCCTCGGCCGGTGTGATCAACATCATCACGGACGACGCGACTGCCGAACAGCAGACCACGCTCGGCGCTTCAGTCGGTGCCTATGACACCTACTCGGCCTTCGTCAACACCACCGGCATGTTCGGCGAGGACGGCGTCTCCTACCGCGCCAGCGCGGATTGGGAAAAGTCCGACGGTTATCGCGACAACAGCGACTACGAGACCTACCAGTTGAATGCCGCACTGCGCAAAGATTTCGGCGAGAACCGTTTCCTCTCGCTCTCCACCTTTTACCACGACGCGGAGTACGGCCTGCCGGGCACGCTCTCCCGCGAGCGCTATCACAACGCGCCGCGCAGATCCACCACACCGCGAGACCGCAGTGAGTTGGAGAGCTATGGCCTCCGCCTGGGCGGCCGTACGACCGTGGGGGCCGACGGTATTTTCGATCTGAATGCCACGGCCAGCCGCCGTGAGACCGACAGCCGCTGGCTCAGTGCCGCCAGTCAGTCCTTCTACGGCAGCGAGATCGATTCGTACGCGGTGCAGCCGCAGTACACACACGACTTACGCATTGCCGGTCACCGCTCGATCCTCATGCTCGGCACCGACCTGCGGTACGACGTGACTGACTTCTATTCGGACTACAATTCACATGACTACACCTCGTTGCTTGATTGGGAGTTCAACCGCGCCAGTATCGCCGGCTATGCGCAGAACGAGTTCTTCTTCACCGACGATCTCTCGCTGACGCTCGGCGGGCGGACCGAGTGGTTTGACAATCGCGTCAAAAATGCCGCCTCGACAACCTCCTACAGCAAGCGCGAGTCGGCTGTTGAAGCCGCCCTACTCTACCGGCCCACAGAAGCCTCCAAGGTCTACGCCAAGGCGGGACGCTTTTACCATGCGCCGTTCATCGACGAAATCTTCGCGGGCGCCGGAAAACCGAACCTCTCACTCACCCCGGAGACCGGCCTTAATCTCGAAATCGGCACAGAGGCCCGCATCGCCAACGAATGGCTGGCTGCGCTCTCGCTCTATCACATGGACATGGAAGACGAGATCTATTACGATCCCGCCGCCTTCCAGAACCGCAACTCGCCGGGCGACACGCGCCGCATCGGCCTCGACGCCGCACTGCGTTGGTCGCGCGATCGGGTCGGCTCCGCCACGCTCGCGTACAGCGCGGTGCGCGCGAAGTTCGACGGCGGCCCGTATGACGACAACCGCGTACCGCTCGTACCGACGCACACCCTCAGCATCAACTGCGACTATTACCTGCTACATAGTCTCGCGCTCATGGGTGGAGTGCGCCACGTCACACGCCAGTATCTCGGCAGCGACTTCAACAACCGCGCGCAGCCGCTCAAGGGCTACACGCTGGTCGATTGCGGCCTGCGGTACGAGCCCTCCTTTATCGAGGGCCTGCGCGTGACGCTGAGCGTCGATAACGTGTTCGGCCGCGACTACTGCGATTACGCCGGCTGGTCCAGTTTCAGCGGCGACTACTACTATCCCGGTCGCGGCCGCTTCTGGAAGGTCGGTGCCACATTCACTTTCTAATGCGGGCGAAACCCGCAACCCAATTCAATCTCACACAAAGGATTAACATGATTTGGAGGACGAGTGTCCCAACGGGCCGCCGGGGCGCGGCAATGGAGGGCGAGTATCCCCACGAGCCGCCTTCCGCGCATAGCGCGGAGGGAAAGCGGTGCCGCGACCCGCGCGTAGCGCGGCTCTTGTCACCGCACTCCAAATTATGTGCGTCCAGTTCTGTGGGCGGCGCAACCGCCGCCGGGCAAGCAGACGCTTGCCCCTCCCGGCGCTCCGCAAGAGGCTCTTGTTTGCAAGTGTGGCACGGGCATCTTGCCCGTGTTTCATGGGCGGGACGCCCGTACCACGAAAGATTCTGGAGCCTCCCCAGCCAATGGCGGCGCGTGATTGCATGCTGGCTGGTGGTAGCGCTGTCGCTACTGACGGCTTGCATCCGGCAAGAGCCTCCGCCTGCCGACGGCGACATGCGACTGGTCTCGACCGCCCCCCACCTGACCGAGTGCGTGTGCGCGATCGGCGCGGGGCACCTTCTGGTCGGACGCACGGCGACCTGTGACTACCCGCCGGAAGTCGTGAGCGAAATTCCCATCACCGGCGACTTCGCCGTCCCGTGGCTCGAGCCCCTGCTTGCCGTCCGCCCCACGCATGTTCTGGAAACCGTGCTTTCCGATCCCGCGCTCCGCGACCGGCTCACGGCGCTGAACATCCCGGTGGTGCATGTGCCCTGCACGCGGCTCGACCAGGTCCCCGATGCGCTCCGCCAACTTGGCGCGCTCTGCGACCGCTCAACACGCGCAAACCAATTGGCAGACGAGATCCAGAGCGGCATCGAGCGCACGCGCCAAGCGTCCTCTTCACGCCAGACGCGCCCGCGCGTGCTGTTGCTCTTTGCGCCGGATGTCCCCATCACCGCAGGCCGAAACGCCTTTGTCACCACCCTGCTCGAACTCGCTGGTGGCGTCAGCGCCGGGAACGATCTCAAGGCCGACTACCCGCGCGTCTCGCTCGAATGGATCATTGAGCAAGATCCGGATCTGCTGCTCTGCATCTTTGAAACCGCACTCCCGCCACTGGAAGTGTACGCCGGACAGACCGGCTGGCGTTCTTTGCGCGCCGTGCGTTCCGGCCGCGTCTACACAGTTGCCGACCTGAACACCGTAAGCCGTCCCGGCCCGCGCGTGCTGGATGGGATCGCCCAAATCAAAGTGGTCCTGGATCAAGACGCCGAACGATTCGCCAAACTGTCCCCTACCCCGGATCGCCCATGACACCCTCCCGCACAACAACCTGCCTGCTCCTGCTCGCCGTGCCTATGGTGCTCGTCCTGTGCCTGCTGGCCGGCCCTGCCGGATTCGGACTGCCGGACACTTCGACGCTTGCGGGGCGTGCCCTGCTGGAACTTCGGCTATTGCGTATTGTGACCGGTTTTGTGGTCGGGGCCGCGCTGGCACTCTCGGGCTGCGCGTTACAAGCCATCCTTCGTAATGCGCTGGCCGAACCCTATGTGCTTGGCGTGAGCAGCGGCAGTTCGCTCGGCGCGGCCTTGACGATCGTGACCGGCCTCGTGCAGTTGACACCGCTCGCCTTGCCGGCCGGTGCTTTCGTGGTCGGCGGACTGACCCTGCTACTGGTCTGCCTCATATCAGGACGTACCGGTCACTACTCGCCCAACACCCTGATTCTCGTCGGTGTGGTCGCCAGTTCCATGCTCTCAAGCCTGCTGATGCTCGTCCTCGCCTTAGCCGATACGCTCGCTTTGCACAGCATCACTTGGTGGATGATGGGCAACTTGCAGGCGACATCCTGGACGCTCGTGCTGATTGTGACCGTACTGGTTGCCATGGCCGCAGCGTTGCTCTTTAGCCAAACCCCTGCACTGAATGCCCTGCTGCTCGGTAGCGAAACCGCACGCCACCTCGGCGTGGAGACGCACATCGTTTTGCCACTGGTGCTCGGTGCCGCCGCGCTGGCCACCTCCGCCGCCGTCTCGCTCGCGGGCTGCATCGGATTTGTTGGTTTGATCGTTCCGCATACGTTGCGTCGCGTAGTCGGCGCAAACCACCGTCGATTGCTGCCGACCGCGACGTTGTGCGGCGGCGCATTTTTGGTCGTGTGCGATACGTTCGCACGCTTACTTTTTGCGCCCCGCGAAATTCCGGTCGGCGTGATCACCGCGCTTTCAGGCGGTCCCTTTTTCCTCTATCTGCTGCTGCGCAATACTCCCAAAAAATCTGCGTAATCTGTGTTAATCTGTGGATAGAAAAACCGAGCCATGATTCACCTGAAACACATCCATGCCGCTTACAACGGCCAGCCGGTGCTGACCGATGTCTCGCTGCACCTTGAACGCGGTGAGTGCGTCGCGCTGGTCGGCCCGAACGGCGCGGGCAAGTCATCTCTGCTGCGCGTCATCACCGGTCAACTTCCGTCGCAGGGTTCGCGCAGAATTGCCGGCGGCGATCCCGCCCGTTGCAACGCACGTGAATTTGCCCGGCATGTAGCGGTGGTTCCGCAAGAACTGCCGCAGAACATCCCTTTCGCGGCCTACGAATTTGTGTCGCTCGGGCGCACCGCCTATCTGCCGCGCTTCGGCGCCCCTTCCCAAGCCGATCACGATGCAGTGCAGGAAGCGATGAACGTGACCGGCACCTGGCACCTGCGACGACGTGCGCTGACGGCGATGAGCGGCGGCGAGCGCCAGCGGCTGGCCATCGCCGTGGCCTTGGCGGCACAGCCCGACATCCTGTTGCTGGACGAGCCCACCTCGCATCTGGACCTGCGTCACCGCGTGGACCTCATGGCGTTACTGCTGCGCCTCAACCGTGACCGCAAGATCACCATCTTGATGGTGGTGCACGACCTCACCTTGGCGAGCCAGTTTTTCTCGCGGATCATCCTGCTGAGCCAGGGCACCAAACTCGCCGACGGCACTCCCGCCGAAGTCCTGCGCCCCGATCTTTTAGAAACGGCCTACGGTTGTCCGGTCAACGTCATTCCACTGCCGGATCTCGCAGCCGCCTGCGTGTTGCCTGCCCTTGCCCCATAGGTTACCATTCGCCAGACTTTTCACCAGCCTTACGCAGAGTCGTAAAACATTTATCCTTCCGCCCCTCTACTTCCACATATTGAAAGGTGTGGAAGTAGAGGACAACACTCGTTCATACGTGAAAATCGTTAAAAATCGGCCATTTATCGCGTTTTTGGGCTCATCTCCCCCAGGTGTTATTTCCACACCTTTCAAGGTGTGGAATTTCTCAACACTTGGCTTGCCTTTGAGGCCGTATGACCGTACCATAACCCGCGTCATGTCGCCCCTATTTTTTGAGGCTCAAAACAACCGGAAATCGGCGGCGAACAAAAGATGACGGGGACGGAAAAGAGTTGAACGTTGAACGTTGAACGTTGAGAGTTGAAAGTTGAGAGTTACCTGATCATGTCGCACCCCCTGCTCCAAGTTGATCGCCTCTCCGTCACGTTCCAGCGTGACGGAATGCTGACCACGCCCGTGCGTGATGTCTCGCTGACCGTCCAGGCCGGCGAGCGTGTCGCTGTAGTCGGTGAAAATTGAATCTACGAGTTTCCCATGAAAATGCGAACAATCATTTGGATCATTGCTGTGGCCATAGCGCTGTTCAACACGGTTAGCTCGTACTATCGCATGTACTCCCAAGCTTCCAGCCGTTTGAAGTGGCATGTCGTGTTGTGGACGTGTATCGTTCTTTTGGGGTTAATCGATTATTTTTTGAGGCTCAAAATAACCAGAAATCGGCGGCGAACAAAAGATGACGGGGACGGAAAAGAGTTGAAAGTTGAAAGTTAAGAGTTGAAAGTCGAGAGTTGCCTAATCATGCCCCATCCCCTACTCCAAGTTGATCACCTCTCCGTCACGTTCCGACGTGACGGAATGCTGACCACGCCTGTGCGTGATGTCTCGCTGACCGTCCAGGCCGGCGAGCGTGTCGCTGTGGTCGGTGAAAGCGGCTGCGGCAAAAGTCTCACCGCCCTGTCGCTCACGCGGCTCTCGCCCACGGATCGCGCCCGCCTGCAGGGGCGTGTGCTGTTTGATGGCACGGACACTCTGGCGCTCAGTCCCGACGCCCTGACCCGCGTACGCGGTCGCGGCATCGCGTATGTCTTTCAAGACCCCTCCGCAAGCCTCAACCCGGTGATGCGCGTGCAAGATCAGATCGCGGAGTGCCTGCCGGACTTGCCGCGCGCCGAACGCCGCGACACCTGCGTCGAACTGCTCACGCGGACCGGACTCCCAGACCCCGCCCGCGCGGCCCGCGCTTTCCCGTGCGAACTCAGCGGCGGCCAGCAGCAACGCGTCATGCTCGCTATGGCGCTGGCTGCGCGTCCCAAGTTGCTGGTCGCGGACGAACCGACCACCGCTCTTGACGTCACAACCCAACAGCAGGTACTCGACCTAATCGACACACTGGCTGACGCCGACGGCATGGCGGTGTTGCTGATCACCCACAACCTCGGATTGGTCGCCGGGCGCATGACGCGCGTGTATGTGATGTATGCGGGGCAGGTGGTAGAGTCCGGTGCCGTGACCGACGTGCTGTCGAACCCGCGCCACCCCTACACGCGCGGCCTGCTCGCCGCGGTGCCGATGCTTGACGCACCGCGCAACGCTCCGCTGCAGGATATTCCCGGCACCGTGCCCTCGCCGGACGCCTGGCCCGCCGGTTGTGCCTTTGCGCCGCGCTGCGCACAGGCCGACGCGCGTTGCCACGCCGAACAACCCCCTGAAACCGACGACGCCGACAGCCACCGTTCGCGCTGCTGGCATACACAGCCATGTCACTCCTGACCGTCCAAGACTTGCACGTCACCTATCGCACGCCCGGCCAGCCGCCGGTCCGCGCCGTGCGCGGCGTTTCATTCAGCCTCGCGGCTGGCGAGTCACTCGGTATCGTCGGCGAAAGCGGCTGCGGCAAGTCGTCGCTCGCCCGCGCGCTGATCGGCTTGCAACCGGCCAGCGCCGGGACACTCACGTTCGAAGGCCGAGCGGTCGACCATCTCTCACGGCAGGGCTTCCGTAACTACCGGCGCGCCGTGCAGATGGTCTTTCAAGATGCGACGGGCTCGCTCAATCCGCGTATGACGGTCCGACAGACGCTGCACGAAGTGCTACGCGTCCACCGCATGCGCCCGGCGGCGGCGATTCCGCAACGCGTCGACGAACTGCTGGATTTGGTGGGGCTGCCCACGACAGTGCTGGACGCCTTTCCGCGTGAAATCAGCGGCGGCCAGTGTCAGCGTGTCAGCTTCGCGCGTTGCCTGGCGCTCGAACCGCGCCTGATCATCGCGGACGAACCGGTCAGCGCGCTCGACGTCTCGGTCCAGGCCCGCATCCTCAATCTCATACGCTCTCTGCAGCAGCGCCTCGGCCTCTCCATCATCCTCATCTCGCACGACCTCGCGGTCGTCCGCAACATCTGCGACCGCGTGGCCGTGATGCATGACGGCGTGTTCGTCGAAACCGGTATTGCCGCCGACGTGCTCGACGCGCCCCGCCACGCCTACACGCGCACACTGTTGGAGGCAGTGCCGGATGTCGGCCGCGCTTTGCAGTCAAAGTTGAAAGCTGAGCGTTGAACGTTTGTTTTCTTCGGAACCCGCAAGTCTGGCGAAAAAATTTGCGGCGGCAAGCGGTATTTCGCGCGACGCCGCTTTTTGAGTAGGAGTGCGACGGCAGGATGGTACGCAAAAGCGGTGCCGCGACCCGCGCACAGCGCGGTTCTTGTCACCGCACCCCAAATTTTGCAGTAGACGCTTACTCTCGGCGTTCCGCAAGCCTGATCATAGACTGGAGGGCGAGCGTCCTCGCGAGCCGCCTTCCGCTCCTCCCCTCATTGCGCAAAATGCATTATTATTTTTTCGCATTTGGTGGTATATGACTCTCATAATTTGCTATGATACAGCGAGTAACCAAGGGGAATGCTTTCATGAACAGACGCTCTTTTCTAAGGACAGGCTTCGCCGCTACGGCGGGTTTGGCGCTGTCTGGGCTCGGTGCCGCGCCGACGCGGCGTGTAAAAGCGGGGGTTCAGCTCTATTCGGTACGTAAGCTTTGCGAGCGGGATTTTCCCGGCACGCTGCGTGCGCTCAAAGCAATGGGCTACGAGGGGGTGCAGTGCGGCGGCTTTTTTGGTCGCACCGCCAAGGAACTGAACACGCTTTTTAAAGACCACGGTCTCGCGGCAGCCGGCATGCAGATGCAGGCCGACCGGATCATCAAGCCCGAGAACCTCTCAGCCTCGGTGACATTTGCCAGCGAGTTGGGCGCCCCCTATCTGTTTGTTCCTTGGTTCGACGCCAAGACAGCGGATGGCTGGAAGCGCTTCGCGGAGCAGATGTCCGTTGCCGCGCAGGCTTTCAAGGCGGCTGGGATCGGCTTGGGCTACCACAATCACCAGCATGAGTTCCGCGACCGCTTTGACGGCGTGTGCAAGTGGGATATCCTCTATCAGAACGCCTCGCCGGACGTCTTGCAACAACTTGATCTCGGACACTGCCTGTTGGCCGGAGAATCGCCCGCCTTCTGGTTGAAGAAATACCCGAACCGCAACCCCGCCGTGCATGTCAAAGCTGCCTCCAAGACCACCGGCGTGATCGGCACCGATGGCGCGGATTGGGAGAAGGTTTTCGCTGCGTGCGAGGCCGATGTCACTGAGTGGTATGTGGTCGAGGCCGAAGTCCGACCCGACACGCTGGATGACGTGCGCGACTGTCTCGCGTACATGAAAAAACTAGGGAGAGCTTAATATGAATCGTCGCTCATTCATCAAAACGACCGCGGCCGTCCTCAGCTTTCCCGCGCTGATACCAGCTTCGGCTCTTGGCCGTGCGGGGCGTCCCGCGCCGTCTGACCGTATCACGCTCGGCATCATTGGCTACGGCACGCAGGGCCGTTACAACACGAGCAACTTCCTGCAGGATGACCGCGTGCAGGCCGTAGCGGTCTGCGACTGCAACCGCGAGTCCTCGCTCTATGGATATAACTCCGGAGAGCCGGGCGGACGCGATCACGGCACACGCGCGGTCAATGCGCATTACGCAAAAAAGACAGGCCAGTCGTCGTATAACGGATGCGCGTCTTTTGTCGACTTCCGTGAGTTGCTGGAAATCCCCGGACTCGACGCCGTGATGATCTGCACGCCCGACCACTGGCATGCGGTCATGGCGATCACCGCTATGCGCAAAGGCCTGCACGTGTACTGCCAAAAGCCGCTTTCGCTCTCGATCGCCGAAGGCCGTGCCATGGCCAACGTCGCCAAGGAGAGCGGCGTGACGTTTCAGACCGGCTCGCAACAACGCTCCGACACCTACTTCAAGATGGCTGTCGAGTTCATCCGCAACAACCGGCTGGGAAAAATCCACAAGGTTGAAATCGGATTGCCCAAGGCGTGGCATAAGTTTTACGGACGCACCGGCGCGCTGGCCAGCTTCGAACCGTGCGCGGTTCCGGACGGGCTGGATTACGAGCTTTGGACGGGGCCTTCCCCGATGCGCCCCTACTGCTCCGCGCTGCAGCCGCTCTCGTGGCGCAGCAACTACGATTTCGCGGGCGGTGTGTTGACCGACTGGGGCGCGCATCACTCCGACATCGTGCAGTGGGCCTTTGACAAAGATCATTCCGGACCGACCTCGATCGAGAACATCAAGGCGGTGGAGATGCCGCCAGCCGGTGACGTCTTCAACGTGGCCAAGGGGTTCTCCTACGATTTCGTGTACCCCGAGGGCGCGCGCGTTACGGTGAACAACGAATTTAAAGTTGGCATCCGTTTCTACGGTGAAAATGATCGATCGCTTTTCGTCACGCGCGGCAGCATCTCGACGAATCCTGCCGAGTTGATCCGTGAAAAGATCAAGGAGGACGAGATCCGCGTCTATGCCAGCCGCTCTCACGAACGGAATTTCATTGACTGCGTCTACAGCGGCAAGCCTACCGTCGCCCCTTGCGAAGTAGGGCACCGCTCGAATACCATCGGTGCGCTGGCGGTCATCGGTCTGCGTCTGGGACACGCGAACCTCAAGTGGGATCCCGTCGCGGAAAAGATCATCGGAAACGACGCGGCCAGTGCCATGCTGAGCCGCACGTTGCGGAAACCTTGGACACTCTAACTTCAGACATAGGAAAAAGACAGACACACATGGATATCAACAGAAGACAGTTTTTCACATTCAGCGCAACGGGGCTGAGCGGCGCGGCGTTGTTCGGCGCACGGCAGGCGCACGCCGCCACCACGAGCGGCATGCCGGTTCTCAAGGCACCCGAACCGCCCGCCGAGTTGCACATCGGCTGCCAGCAGATGCTGGTGCCAGGCAAAAGCTTCGCGGAGCGTTACGACTTTCTTGAGGCTAACGGCTATGACCGCATCGAGATCAACGGCGGTAACTGGGAGTGGCTGGCCAAAAACGTCGACGAGATGGCCGCTGCGATCAAAAATCGCAACCTGCGTTTCAGCGTGACTTGCATCAGCGCACGCGGCAACGCAGGTATGGCCGATCCCACCGAGCGTCGCGCGGTGATCGACACCACCAAGAGCATCTTAGAGAGCGCGGCCAAGCTCGGTGCCACCGGCGTCATCACCGTGCCGGCGCGCAAGAAGATCGACCTGCCCTTCCCCGAACTGCGTGAACGTTACCTCAAGGAGATCCTGCCGGAAATCCTCGCTCATGCAGAGAAACTGGGCGTCTGCCTGATCATGGAGCCGCTTAATCGTAACGAAACCATGTTCCTGCGTCTCGTGGCGGACGCCGCCGCCATCGCACGCGATGCGAACAGCCCCGCCATCGGCGTGCTCGGCGACTTCTGGCACATGACCGCTGAAGAGACCAACGACATGGGGGCGTTCATCTCGGCGAGCGCTTATCTCAAGCACGTCCACATCGCCTCGCGCAAGACCCGCAAGATCCCGGGTGTCGATGGCGAGGCTGACAATTACGTGCTCGGCTTCAAGGGCTTGAAGCTGATCGGATACCGCGGCGCGATCAGTATCGAGGCCGGTTATCCGAAAGGTACATCTGACGAGCAGAAAAGAAAACTTCTGGCACAAGCCGCCGCGCTTATGCGCGAACAGTGGGCTCAAGCGTAATCACCCGCCGGACGAGAGGCCTGTCCGCCCCGTCCGGCACAACAAAAAGGTACCAACCATGCAGAACCGCAGAGACTTCATCAAAAACGCATCCGTATTCTCGGCCATGATGGCCGCCGCCCCCACGATCGTGTCCGCGCAAGGCGCGGCACGCACCTTCAAGGTCGCCATGATCGGCTCGGGCCGACGCGCTGCCGATGCTTTCAACAACATGGCCGAAGCCGCCAAAAAGATCGGCCATAACATTCAACTGGTGGCCGCACACGACTTTTTCCTCGAAGAGGCGCAGCGCCGCTGTAAGCAGTTCGGCTGCGATGAGAAATTCGCCTTCGGCGGCGGCGACGGCTACTTCAAGATGCTCGATGTACCGGGCATCGAGATTGTAATCCTCGGCGCGCCGCCCGCCTTCCGCCCGCGCCACCTCGACGCCTGCATCAAGGCCGGCAAGCATGTGTTCGCGGAAAAGCCAATCGCGGTTGACCCGCAAGGCGTGCGCCATATTCTGGAAATCACGGCTGCCGCCAAAGCCAAGCAGTTGACGCTGGTGACCGGTACACAGCGCCGCCATCAGGGCGCCTACATGCGTCAGGCGCTGGCTCTCCAGAAGGGTCAGCTCGGCACGATCCGCGGCGGCAACATCTATTGGTGTCAGGCACGCGGTAGCATCCGTCCGCGCAAGGAGGGTGTCACCAACGCGCAGTACATGTGCAACAACTGGATGAACTGGGCCGAGATGTCGGGCGACCACATCGTCGAGCAGCACGTCCACAACATCGACGTGGCCAACTGGTTCATCGGACGCTATCCGCGCACCGCGATGGGCGTGGGCGCGCGCGTGCGCCGTCCCACCGGCAACCAGTATGACTTTTTCAGCGTGGACTTCGACTACGGCGAGGGGCTGCACATCCACAGCCTCGCACGCCAAATCCCCGGTTGCGCCGGCCGCGTGGGCGAGTTGTTTGCAACCGAACTGGCAGAGATTTCCGGCGGCGGCAAAGTCCGCCGCTACGACGGCCAAGAGATAAAACTGGAAGATGTCGGTAACGAAGGCAACCCCTACGTTAACGAGCACTCGGCCCTGCTGGACAGTGTGATCCACGGCAAGCAACTTAACGAGGGCGAGACCATCGCCTACGCCACGGCGGCAGCGATCATGGGGCGTCTCTCGGCTTATACCGGACAGGTCGTGCGCATGTCTGACATTTTGACGAACAAGGACTCGCCGTTCTACAACATGAACTGCAAGCCCGCCGCGATTGACTTCGAAGGCACCGCGGATATCGAACTGCCCGAAGAAGGTGTTGCTCCGCGCCCGGGCAAAGACAAATAGAACGGAACGTTCAACGCTCAACGTTCAATTCTAAGTAATCATCGGTGACAGGAATGTGCGAAAACAACGCGTTTCTGGTGAAAAAGAGAGCAGAGAGTCGGGAGCGCGGGCGTCCTCGCCCGCAACAACGTGTCTTGCGAAAGGATGTGGCACGGGCATCTTGCCCGTGTTCCATGGTTTCATTTTTTTGACATGATTGACATGATTGACATGATTGTTGTGTCGCGCTTGGCGCGGCGGAAAATTTGGAGTGCGGTGACAAGAACCGCGCTGTGCGCGGGTCGCGGCACCGCTTTCTCTCCGCGCCACGCGCGGAAACACTGGCCCCACTCCCGCTCAAAAAGCGGCGTCGTGCGGAATACCGCTTGCCGCCGCACTCCAAATTCTTTTGTCACACTTGCGGCCATGCCGCCACCCCGTAAAAAACCTCTGCGTCTCTGCGTCTCTGCGTTAAAAAAAACGCTCAACGCTCATAACCCTGCACCGTACAAGAAAGGAGTTTTCTAATGACTGACACGAAAATGACCGAAACGAAAAAAACCTGGCTACCCTACAAGTGGGAGTTGATCATCCTCTTGTGGTTCGCGTTCCTCTTCAACATGGCGGACCGCCAAGTCTACAACGTTGTTCTCCCGCTCCTGCTCAAAGACCCCACATTGAATCTCGACCCTGTCAAGGCGGGGTTGGTGGCATCGGTCTTTCTCTGGGTCTACTCCGTGCTGGTGCCGGTCGGCGGTTATTTAGGCGATATCGCCCGTCGCAAATGGGTGGTCGTCGGCAGTCTCATGCTTTGGAGTGTCGGCACCGTTCTGTCCGGCGCAACCACCGGGCTCATCGGTCTCGTCCTGTTCCGCAGCATCGCAACGGGTGGCGGCGAGGCCTTCTACTTCCCCTCCGCGAATTCGCTCATCGCACAGTACCACAAGAAGACGCGAGCGCTCGCCATGTCGATCCACCAAACCGCGCTCTATGTCGGCATTATCGCCAGCGGATTTGTCGCGGGCTGGCTGGGCGAAAAATTCGGTTGGCGCGCGGCGTTTTTCCTCTTTGGCGGAATCGGTGTTGTGCTCGCACTGATCATGTGCTGGCGTCTGAAAGACGACCGGCACGAAGAGGAGGACGCGGCCAAATCCGGAGCGATACAGCGGGTGCCTCTTCGCGAATTGCTGAAAGCGATTGCGACGAAGCCCACCGTCTGGGCCTTGTCCTTGGCCTTCTGCTGCTTCTATTTCGCCCAGATCGGTTATATTACTTGGATGCCGACATACCTCTCGGAAAAGTTCAATCTCTCGCTAAAGAATGCCGGGTTCTCCTCCATGTTTTACCATCACGTCGCCGCTGCGGTCGGCGTGCTGCTGGGTGGCAGAGTTGCGGACATGCTGGCTCAGCGCCGACGCACCGTCCGCATCGAAGTCGAGATGTTCGGTCTCTTCTTTGGCGCGCCTTTCATCTACTTCATGGGTAGCACCGGCAGCTTCTGGACCTGCTGCCTCTGCCTCGCGGGTTTCGGCCTCTTCCGAGGTGTCTACGACTCCAATCTTTACGCAGCACTGTTCGACGTGATCGAACCGCGTTATCGCTCATCGGCTGTCGGCCTGATGCTCGCTGTGGTCTTTTTCTTCAGTGCGTTTGCACCGGTTGTGCTTGGCTGGGCCAAAGTAAAAATTGGACTGTCAGCCGCTCTCTCAATGCTTTCATTGGCCTACGTGATCGGCGGACTGATTCTGCTTTTCGCGCGTAACCGCACCTTCATGCGCGACTACTACGACGAAAGCGCCGCCCCCGCACCGGCGACAGGGGCATGATAAAGAAGATGACCATAACCCCCACAATCACCGGTATCGGCTACTGCGGCATGGACTACCTCTGTGTCCTGCCGCATATCCCGCATGACGACAAAGTTGAGATCATTGAGAGCCTCATACAGGGCGGCGGCCCAGCCGCCACCGCCATCGTCGCCGCCGCCCGTCTAGGCGCGGACACTGCGTTTTGCGGGGTGGTCGGCGATGACGAGCGCGGCGAGCAGATCGTGCGCGGCATCACGGCTGAGGGCGTCAACACCGCAGGCATCAAAGTCCGCAAAAACGCCGAATCACCGGCCGGCTTTTGCTGGATCGATCAGCCAAGCGGCAAGCGCAGCATCGCCTGGACGCGCGGTACAGCCCGTCCTCTCTCGGCACGCGAGTTCTGCCGCGAGCGGATCCGCGCCAGCGACCTGCTGCATCTTGACGGACATCAGATGCAAGCCGCGCTCGCTGCGGCCAAAACCGCCCGCAAACATGGTGTGTGTGTTTCTATCGACGCCGGAACGCTTGTTCCGGGCATCGAAGAACTGCTGGCACTGAGCGATATCATCATCGCCTCACAGCCTTTCGCCGCCCGGTTTACGGGATTGCGCTCGCCGACCGCAGCGGTACGCAAACTGTTTGTGCCTGGCTGCCGCTTCGCGGGGATCACTCTCGGTAAGCGCGGTTCGATCGGCTTTGACGGGAAGCGGATGTTCCGTTGCCCGCAGTACGAGGTGCCCGCTGAGGTCGACACCACCGGTGCGGGCGACACCTATCACGGCGCGTTCGCGTTCGCCGCCGCGCAAGGGCGCCCTTGGGAGACCTGCATGCGTTTCGCGACCGTGGTCGCCGCGCTGAAATGCACCCAACTCGGCGGTAGGACTGGCATACCGAATCTCAAGACAGCAGAGCAGCATTTGAAAAAGTTTGAAACCACAATCCGCAACGCGTGATCCGCTTGCGGCAGGCCGGAGACATACCGGCGCAAAGAAAGGAGCATCATGAAAACGTATCTGAAACACTACAAAAACCAAGGCACATTCACCAAGATCGCCTCGATCGGCGACGGCGATTTGAAACTGACCGAGTTCGGCATCATCACGCTCAAGGCAGGCGAGTCGTACAAGGCCGACTCCGGCGCGTTTGAGGTCGCCTTGGTCGTGCTGGGCGGAACCTGCGCCGTCACCGGCGAAGGCTTCAATTTCCCGAAGGTCGGCACACGCAAGGATGTCTTCTCCGGCAAGCCGCACACCGTCTACATTCCGTACGGCACCGCCTACACCGTGACCGGCATAACCGATGTCGAGATCGCTTGGGCGGCCTCGCCATCCGACCTCAAGACCGCCGCGTATGAGATCACACCCGAACAGGTAAAGGAAGCCCGCATCGGCAAGGAGAGTTACCAGCGCGATGCGTTGCTCATGTTGACCGACGAGTTTCCTTCCAGCCACTTCTTCATCGGCGAGGCGTTTGTGCCCTCGGGCAATCACGCGAGCTATCCGCCGCACCGTCACGATTTCGACAACCTGCCGGTCGAGGTGGATATGGAGGAGGTCTACTTCTTCCGCTTCAATCCGGCGCAGGGCTACGGCATCCAGAAAATCTACACCGATGACCGTTCGATCGATTTCACCTGCACGGTTCAGCAGAACGACACCACGCTGATCCCGCGCGGCTACCACCCCGTAATCAACGCGCCGGGCTACACCATGTACTACCTGTGGGTCATGGCCGGCCCGAACCACCGCAAGTTTTTGTCGGTGCCAGATCCCGACCACAAATGGATACTGGGTTGATGAAGCGCCAAGACCTTTTACTTGGAATTGATTTCGGCACGGGCGGCTGCAAGGTGACATTGATCGACCTTGCGGGCAACGTGGTCGAGAGTGTGTCCGGCGAATACCCCACCCACCACCCGCGACCGGCCTGGGCCGAACAGGATCCTGCCGACTGGTATCGCGTCATGTGCGAGGTGCTCAAGAAGCTCAAGCAGCGCCGCCGCATCGCGGCCATTGCGCTCGACAGCTACACGCACGGCGCGGTGTTGCTCGACAGCAAACTCAACGTGGTGCGCCCGACCATCATCTGGACCGACCAGCGCAGCGTGCAGGAGTGCGCGGCCCTGAAGCGGGATCATTTCGACCTGATCTTCAAGACCGCCTATCAGGCGCCGACGCCGACATGGACACTGCCGCAGATGCTGTGGTTGCGCAACAACGAGCCGCGCACCTTCAAGCAGACGCGGCACATCTCGTTTGTCAAAGATTACATCCGTTATCTCCTGACCGGCGAGATGGCCTGCGACAGCATCGAGGCGCAAGGTACGCTCTTCTGGGACATGCGCAAAGCGTGCTGGTCGGAGGTGCTCTGCGAGTTGGCCGGTATCCCGCTGAAAGCCCTGCCGCGCATCGGTAACCCGACGGACTTAGCGGGACACATCACGGCGCAGGCGGCGGCTGACACCGGTCTGCCGGTCGGCACGCCCGTCATCATGGGAGCCAGCGATTCGGCGGTTGAGGATTACGCGGCTGGCGCGATTGAACCCGGCCAGTGCGTGCTCAAACTCGCCACCGCCGGCAATGTCAATGTGATGACCGCCAAGGCCCACCCGCACCGCGAGACGCTCACCTACTCGCATGTCGTGCCCGGCATGTGGTACACCGTCACCGCGACCAATGCAGCAGCGGTCTGCCAGCGCTGGTACCGCGACACCTTTTGCGCACCGGGAACGCACTACGACGCCATCGACGCCGAGGCCGCCCAAGCGCCGCCCGGCAGCAACGGCGTCTTCTTCCACCCGTATCTGCAGGGCGAGCGCTCGCCCTACTGGGACGCGGATCTGCGCGGCAGCTTCACTGGGTTCAGCATGGCCAGCACACGCGGCGATGCGTCGCGTGCGCTGCTTGAAGGCGTGGCGTACTCGTTGCGCGACTGCTACCGTACCATCGAGAAGATGAAGCTTCCGGTTCACGAGTTCCTGTTGATCGGCGGCGGTGCCAAGAGCGCGCTTTGGAGCAGCATTGTCTGCGACCTTTTCAACGCGCCGGTCAAGTGCCCCGCCTGTTGTGACGCTTCGTTCGGCAGTGCCCTGCTCGCCGGTGTTGGCATCGGCGTTTTTGACGATGTGGTCAGCGCCGTCAAGCAGTGTCTGCGTTTTGATCGCGAGTTGTTGCCCGACGCCGGACGCGCGGAGTTTTACAACAGTCAGTTCCAGCACTACCGCGCCATCCACGACGCGCTAGCTCCGTGCTATAAGCGCCTTCTCAACACCTCTTCCTAACAGTCTTACTACCTTACAGCCTTACAGCCTAACTACCTAACCCCCTTCTCAAAGGAGAAAACATGACACCAAAAAACTACCTCTACGAGATGATTCGTAGCGAGCTGACCTGGGTGGTCGGCGACGAGTATGTCCAAGCTAACGAGGCCGATAATCTCGGCCACTCCATCGACTACTATTGGGTGCCGGAGTGCTGGCACGATCGCGGTGAACGACCCACGCCGCCGGATCTTGTTGTCTATCCCGGCAACACGCAGGAGGTCGCCGCGATTCTCAAGATCGCCAATACCCACAAGATTCCCGTGACCCCGTGGGGTGGCGGCTCGGGCTCCCAAGGCGGCGCGCTGCCGGTCTACGGCGGCATCGTGCTGGACATGAAGCGCATGAACAAAGTGATCGAAATTGATCCGGTCACGATGTGCGTCACTGCGGAGGCCGGCATCAACGCGCAGCACTTGGAGTGGGAGGTCGAGAAGGCCGGTTTCAGCACCATGCACCTCCCCGCCTCGATCTCCTGCGCCACACTCGGCGGCTTCATCGCGCACCGCGGTACCGGTGTGCTCAGCACCAAGTACGGCAAGATCGAAGACATGATCATGTCGCTGGAGGTGGTCACACCGACCGGCGAAATCATCAACACCCTGCCGGTGCCGCGTCACGCCTCCGGCCCCTCCCTCACCGAACTCTTTTTGGGCAGCGAAGGCACGCTGGGAGTCGTGACCAAGGCGGTCATGAAGATTCACCCGATCCCGGCCGCGCGTAAGTTCCACGCCTACCTGTTCGAAACCATGCACGATGCCATGGTGGCGGGTTCCCAACTTATGATCAGCCGCATGCGTCCCGCCGTCATCCGTCTCTACGACGAGGCCTCGACCGCTAGAATTATCAAGCGCGTGCTTAACATCGACCGCAAGGGCGCGTACTTGGTGTTCGGCTTTGACGGTCCGGAAAAGATCGTGGACTTGGAGATGGAAGAGGCCTGCAAAATCTGTGAGAAAACCTCCAAGGAGGATCTGGGCACAGAGGCCGGGCAATCGTGGTGGAAAAACCGCTACAAGTTCTTCTACCCGCCCTATATGTTCCAGTTGCCGCAGGCTTTCGGCACACTCGACACGGTCGCCACCTTCGCCAACATCGAGAACGTCTACTGGGCTATGAAGAATGTCGTCAAAGAGAACTTCCCGCAGGCCGCCTTCATCGGTCACTTCTCGCACTGGTACGACTGGGGCTGCATGCTCTATGCGCGCTTCATCATCGAGGAACCGCCACAGGACCCGAACGAGGCGGTCGCGCTCTACAACCGCATCTGGGACATGGCGATCCGCGCGGCGATCCGCGAGGGCGGCGTGATCAACGAGCACCACGGCGTGGGCCTCAAACTCGGCCGCATCATGCGCGATCTTTACGGGCCAGCCTTCAATGTGCTTGAGTCTCTCAAGAAAGTGCTCGACCCCAACAACATCATGAACCCCGGCAAAATGGGTTTCCCCGGAAAAGGAGTGTAACAACATGCATATCGAAAATTATCTGAATGTGATTGACGCCTGCCGTTTCTGCTTCATGTGCAGGCATCTCGACCCGGTGGGGAACGTCACCTTCCGTGAAGCCGACACCCCGCGCGGCCGCGCGCTGATGTGCGACCGCATCCGCATGGACGCCGCCAACCTCTCGAACGCCGACTACATCGACGCATTCTATCGCAGCGCGATGAGCGCCGCCAACCGCTTCCACTGCGTGAGCGACTATGACGAAACTGGCCTCGTCCTCGCGGTGCGCCGGGATATCGTTGAGGCGGACCTCGCACCCGCCGCCGTGAAGGCGTTGGCCAAAACGCTGGAAAAGGACACCTTTAGCGTCAAGGGCAAAGGGCGCGTGCTCTACTTCGGCCCCACGCCCGAGTTGTACAAAGGATGTGCGGTGATCACCGGCGGCGATCCCGGCAAGGCTCTTGCGGTGCTGGGCTTCGAGGCCGCTTCCAAAAAGGTTTTCACGCGCTTCAAGAAGGCGGTCACCGACAGCGGTTGTAAAACCCTGATCGTGGCGGAGCCCTCGGCGTTTGAATTCCTGCACGACCGCCTGCCCGGCGTCAAAGTCATCCACAGCGCCGCATACTTTGTGGAGCAAGGCATGAACAAGACCGGCTCGCGCAAGGCGGTTTATTTGGAAAGCGATTTCCTCAAGAACACCTGCGGCAATCCTTCCGCGCCGCGCGACCTGCTCAAGCAGCTCGGGTACAAGCTCGTGCCGTTCGGCACCAACGTGGAAGAGTCCTACGCCGTAGGCGAAGGCGCCGTGGTCTACGACACGCTCTACCCGGCACTCGCCGAACGGCTCTGCCAGCGCGTCTACGCGCTTGCGGAGGGACTCGGAAAGACCCGTTTCATCACCGCGTCGCAGACCGTGAAAGACACCCTGAAGAAATACAACCCCACCTTCGACGTCATCACGCTCGAAGAGGCGGTTGCGCTGTCACAGGATTAACCGTCAATTCGGCCAATTTGGTCACTCTGGTCCACCAGTCCTTAACCACTAACCAAACGAGACTCTTGCAAGATCCTCGTGGCATGGGCGTCCCGCCCATGAAACACGGGCAAGATGCCCGTGCCACACCCGCAAGCAAGAAGTTTTGCAAGCGCCTCACAGGAAACAATCAATGAAAGCATTCAAAGTCGGATTCATTGCACTCACCAAAGCCAGTTGGGCGACGCCCGAGATCGACAACCTGCGCAAGACCATGCTGGCCAGTCTCAAGACTCTCCCCTACGAGATCGTGGCGGGCGACAGCCTGACCACGACCGCAGCGGAGGCGTCCGCGCTCTGCGCCGACCTGCGTAAGCAGGATGTCAGCGCCGTCATCGTCTTCATGGCGACCTTCCCGGTCGGCGCGATCGTTCCGGTCATCGCCAAAGAATTGCCGGTGCCGGTGGTGCTGATCTCCACGCCCGAAAAACCGCAAGCCAACCGCATGTGGACGCAGAACTCCTTCTGCGGCTCGAACATGGCCGTGCATACGCTGCGCCAACTCGGCCGCAAGAACACCTTCGTCTTCGGGCCGGCCGAACAGGCCGGGGAGCTTGTCAAGCGCCCCCTCGAAATCCTGAAGTGCGCCTCTGACCTCGCCACAGGCAAGGTCGGCCTCGTCGGCGGACGCGTCCCTGGCTTCTATACCTCCAACTGCGACGAGATGCGGCTGCGCGCCAAGCTCGGCACGGAGATCGAGATCATCGACCTCCTTGAGATTGTCGACACCGCCAAAAAGCTGAGCGAGGATGAGGTCAAGCAGGGCATTGACGCTGTCCGTAAGACCGCCGCCGTCTGCGCCAAAACAATCGAGAAGGATATCGAGCCCGCCGGAAGGATGTACGCGTCGTTCCGCAAGACCGCCAAGAAGTACGCGCTCTCCGCATACGCCATCCGTTGCTGGCCGGAGTGGTCGGACATTTACGGCATCGCGCCGTGCGCGGTGATCGGCATGCTCAACAACGACCGCCTCGTCAGCAGTTGCGAAGGCGACGTGCTGGGCGCGGTCCTGATGCAGATCGAAGCGTCGCTGAGCGGCGGCATTCCTTTCTTCGCCGACCTCATCTCGTTCGACTACGACCAAGATACAGCCGTGCTCTGGCATTGCGGTGCGGCACCCTCCGCCATCTGCCGTAAGTTCGAGGAGACCACCCTGTCCCAGCACTTCCGCGTGGACGGCGGCAACAAGAAAGGGCTCACAAACGAATTCTCGATGAAGCCCGGCCCGATCACACTGGCGCAGCTCGATGAAGACGGCGACGGCTACCGCATGTTGATCGCCAAGGGCACCGCGCTCGACACCGAGCCGTTCATCCGCGGCAATCCGCTGAACGTCCGTTTCGACTGCACCGCCGAGCGGCTGGTCAACACGATCATGACCGAGGGCTTCAAGCACCACTACTCGATCATCCACGCCGACATCGAGAACGACCTGCTCGAACTCTGTCGCTGGCTGGATATCAAGCCCGTGGTTGTGGAGTGAGGCTGTGAGGTTGTGAGGCTGTGAGGCTGTGAGACTGTAAGGTGCTCATTGGCTTCCGCGTGGAGACGCTGAGTTCGCGGCGGCTCGCCGTACACATTCCCCAAACTTGCGAGCATCGGGATCGCTATCGCTATCGGGATCGGGATCGGTATCGCGCGAGTCGCAGGTCGCATGTCGCGAGTCAACCACCTCTTATTGTGACCACACAGTGGCTCGCAACCGCCAGAGTAAAAGCCTTGCTCTGCTTTGGCCGAATCCGATTTCGATCCCGATAGCGATCCCGATCCCAACGGCGGCGTACACGCCGCCCGGACGAGCAGACGCTCGTCCCTCCCGGCGCTCCGCGAGTCCGATCATGGGCACTGGAGGGCGAGCGTCCCCGCGAGCCGCCTTCCGCACCGTGCGCGGAATCACAGTCCCGAAGGGGCGGCATCACCTTAGCCCAGGGCAAGCGCAGCGCAGCCCTGGGTCCGGGAGCGAAAGGCATGGTGGCCTGAAAGGTCACTTCAAACTTGCAGAGCATCGCTATCGGTATCGCTATCGGTATCGCTATCGCCGCAGGTCGCAAGTCGCGAGTCAACCTCTCCTTATTGCGACCACACAGTGGCTCGTAACCGCGAGAGTAAAAGCCCTGCTCTGCTGTTCGCCAAACAGTTCCGATTTCGATAGCGATCCCGATCCCGATTTGACGGGCGCTCCTCACCGTGGCAACAAAGAATCCGCAAGCCGTACTATCCGCCCTTCACGAATAAGCGCGTAACCGCATTTGGCTGTAATCGGTCAGTGACAGGGGTGTGCGAAAATTATGCGTTTCTGGTGAAAAGGAGGATACGGTTTTTAGTCCTCTTCCTCGTAATAGTAGGAGTAATCGATGCCTTTCATGAAAATCGCACGGTCGGCGATTTTGTCGGTCAGCGCCCCGGAGATGAGGTTCTTGATCGCGGCGGGGCTGGCGACGCTTTTCTTCATTGCATCGAGGTAGGCGCGTTTTCCGATCTTGCTCCAGTCGGCACACATCCTGAGGTTTTTCTTGAGGATCAGATCCAGCCAGATGCGGGTCGCGCGTCCGTTGCCCTCGCAAAATGGATGGGCGACGTTCATTTCAACGTACTTGTCGACGATCTGGTCGAAGGTCTTCTCCGGCATTTTCTCGATTGCCGTGAGCGTCTTGTCAAGATACCGTGCCTGAGCGAAAGTAAAACCGCCTTTTGAGATATTGATATCTCGGATCTGCCCGGCGAAATCGTAGAGCCCGCCGAAGAGGTATGCGTGAATCTGCTGAAGCCCTTTGATTGTCCCGACTTCGAACGCATCGATCATCCCACTTTCAAAAAGCGCATACGCCTTCTGCTTGCTTTTGGCGTCGACAGTGTTATCGGAATACACGAACCAGTCGAGAAATGCATGTGCGCGCGGGTTCGGAAACACCTTTGCCAAGGCGACGATGCCATCGGCATCGAGAACGTCCGAAAGGCGGCTTTTGCCGTCAGGTGCGATCAGCTTCAACTGGTTAGTGGCGCTAACCAGTTCGTTCCCTTCCCGTTTCAACTTGGTTTTGAGGTACTTCCAGTAATTGCGCGTCTTGGAATAGTCGTCTTCGCCATTGATCGCCCCGACCACGTCCAGCACAGAGAACCACCATTTCGCTCCGGTATCATCCCACACCGCGCGAATTTTCCGTTCGTTAAAAAACCTAATCGAGGTTCTTTTCATTTTCGTCCCGTTTCGCCTCACACTATATCAAATTCCGGTGCGGTGACAAGAATCGCGCTACGCGCGGAAACGGCCCTTAAGAGGCGGTAAGGGGCAGCAGGCAATAAGCCTTGGTGCGCGAAATTTGGAATGCGGTGATAAGAGCCGCGCCGTGCGCGGAAGCACAGCCCCGAAGGGGCGGCATCACCTTAGCCCAGGGCAAACGTAGCGCAGCCCTGGGGGCGGGAGCGAAGGGCATGGTGGCCTGAAAGGTCATTTCAAACTTGCAGAGCATCGCTATCGCTATCGGTATCGCTATCGGTATCACCGCGAGTCGCAGGTCGCCAGTCGCGAGTCAACCACCTCTTATTGCGGCCACCCAGTGGTCGCAATGATGAGTGTAAAAGCCCTGCTCTGCTTTTCGCCGAACGGTTCCGATTTCGATAGCGATCCCGAGCCCGATTTGGATGAGGCTTTAAACCAGAAACAAAGGACAGAAAAACACCGCAGAGACGCAGAGATTTTTTACGGGGTGGCGACGTGACCGCCGCCGGGATCGGGTGGAGACACGGGGATTGCGCCCCGTGTCCCTCCCACACCACCGGACATGCGGTTTTCCGCATCCGGCGGTTGGACACGGCGGGGGGTCACG
>Ga0255343_1001073_pt1 | contig 38759 bp, 33 predicted proteins | sample wastewater_treat_4_FD_192413 | JGI IMG/M metagenome (GOLD analysis project Ga0255343, IMG submission 192413) | Wastewater microbial communities from Lulu Island WWTP, Vancouver, Canada - plant16 | ecosystem: Engineered > WWTP > Wastewater > Unclassified | place: Canada: Vancouver, British... | reverse complement strand
CGATCCTTCAGAAAATCCATGGTGTGCTCAACTTTGTGATCCCTGTACAGCGTGGACTCACTGAACCAATGGTCGAAGTGGACATTGAACAGCTCCAGATCCTCCCTGATCCCGTCCAGAATGATCTCGGCGGCGAATTTTCTGCAGAGAGCGATTGCCTCGTCCTTCGGGAGGGCGAGAAGCTCCTCCCCCCGCAGATCGATGAGTTTCCTGGCGATATCCTGGATGTATTCGCCCTTGTAGCCGTTCTCCGGAAACGGCGTTTCTTGTCCGAAGAGCTCCCGATACCGGCAGAAAACCGAGAGGCCGAGGATATTCATCTGGTTTCCCACATCGTTGATGTAGTATTCCGATTCCACCTCAAAGCCGGCCGCCCTGAGAACGCGGGCAAGCGTGTCGCCTACCGCGGCCCCCCTCCCATGGCCTACGTGCAGCGGTCCTGTTGGGTTTGCGCTGACAAACTCCACCTGAACTTTTTTGCCTTTCCCAAAGCCGCTCGTTCCGAAGCGCTCTTTCTCCTCAAGGATGGTATGGAGAACCCGGACCCACATCTTCGGAGTCACCGAGAAGTTGATGAATCCCGGCCCGGCGATCTCGACCCGGTCGAAGACATCGTGAAGACCGGCCATGCTCTCCTGAATGATCTCGGCGATCTCCCGTGGCCGTCTCTTGGTCTGGGAGGCCAGGACCATTGCGATGTTCGTGGAAAAATCGCCGAACTCCTTGCGGGAGGGAACACTCACCGAGAGCGACTCGAGGTCGCACCCGGGAATCGCTCCCTTTGCCATCAGCTCTTGAAGTGCCTTTCTCAGAAGCGCGCTTACCTGTTCTTTCATGTGTATCCTTGCACGTTATTCAGTCTCGTCACGGCGGTGAGATCGCGCGTGTCCGGATGCCTCCTGTTAATATCAGATCTCCATGCTTTGTCCAGTCATTTCGAAGGGAATTAAATCATAAAATCTCATACTTCCCTGAATTGAGGACGGTTTGCATATTGACATCCAAGAGAAGAGATTCTATAAGCGTATTGTTAGCAGTTAAACCAGGCGAGTGCTAAAAAGATGACGTACCAGTTGAACGATCGAGACAAGAGCATATTGGGTGCGATCATTCAGGAGTATGTAGCCACCGGAGAGCCTGTCGGGTCAAGGGTGGTTGCGAAGAAGTACCTGCTCACCCTGTCTCCCGCAACGGTCCGCAACGTCATGGCGGACTTGGAAGAGATAGGGTTCCTGTACCAGCCGCACATCTCGGCCGGCCGGATACCCACGCCCGAAGGATTCCGCTGCTATCTCAACGACATCATGGAGGTCAAGACGCTCCAGAAGGGGGAGAAATCCCTGATAGCCCGCCACATGTCAAGAACCGTAGGCGATGTGAGAGAGACACTCAAAGAGGCGTCATCGCTGCTCTCCCAGATATCCCGGAACGCGTCGATCATCATCCTTCCCAAGCTGGACACCTTTCTGTTCAAACGGATCGATTTCGTGAGACTGGATGAAAGCCGGATCCTGGTCATCCTGGTGAGCAGGTCGGGTATGGTGTTCAATCACATCGTTCAGGGAGAGGATGTCGCTCAAGATCTCCTGACAAGGTATGCGAACTATCTCAATGAAACGTTTACGGGCCGCAGCATTCAGGAGATGAGGGATTCGCTCATCCATGAGATGTCGAGCGAGAAGGCGCGGTTCGACTCGCTCGTGAAGAAGGCGATCGGCCTCGGCATGACGGCACTCGACGGCGTCGAGGGAGTGCCCGACATCTATATCCAGGGCAAGGAGAGCGTGTTCAACAGCCCCGAGCTGGCAAGTTTGGGCAAGCTCAGGGACATAGTCAATGCCTTCGAGGACAAGGGGCGGATCGTACGCATCCTGAACAGGGTTTTGGAAGATGCCGGGGTCAAGGTTCTGCTCGGAGAAGACATGCAGGGCCTTGGCATGGACGACTTCAGCATGGTTGCCAGCAGATACTACCGCAGGGATGTGCCGGTCGGCTCGCTGGGAGTGATCGGGCCGATCAGAATGGATTATTCGCGGGTCATACCGCTTGTTGGATACATGGCCAAGATATTGAGCGATCTACTGGAGGATGTATAGATGGACGATGAAAGGAAAAACTCACAAGAGAACGGCAACGAGATGACAGACCAGTATCCGGCGTCCCAGGAAAGCCCTCAGGAAGAATCGCGCGAGACGGTGGATGATTTGGCGGAGCTGAAAGCCCAGGTGGAAGAGTACAGAGACAAGCATCTTCGTGCGCTGGCAGAGATGGACAACATGAGGAAACGTCTCGCCCGGGAGCGTCAGGAGATCGTCAAGTTCGGGACGGAAAAACTGCTCAAGGATTTTCTCCTGGTCTACGACGCGATCCACAAATCGATCGACACGGCCTCTGAGCTCCACCCGGAGGACGAACAATTCATCGAAGGCCTGAGGATGACAGAAAAACTGTTCCTCGAAACCTTGAAAAAATACCAGGTGGAACCTATACAAGCTCAGAACATGCCTTTTGACCCAAACTATCATGATGCCCTCATGCAGGTAAACAAGGAAGGCGTGGAGAAAGGCATGATTGTGGACGAGGTCGAAAGAGGCTTCATGATCCACGACCGGGTGCTGAGACCAGCGAAAGTGACAGTTTCAGGCTGACGGTAGGAGAAAATTACAAGGAGGAGAGCAGATGGGAAAGATTCTGGGAATTGATCTGGGGACCACCTTTTCATGCATGGCAGTCATGGAAGGGGGGGAACCGAAAGTCATTCCAAACGCCGAGGGAGCACGCACGACTCCTTCTGTTGTCGCCTTTACCAGCAGCGGTGAGAGGCTGGTGGGCCAGGTCGCCAGAAGGCAGGCGATCACGAATTCCGAAAAGACACTCTTTGCCATAAAAAGGCTCATCGGAAGAAAGTATGAGGATGCCGAGGTTCAGAAGGACAAGCAGGTCATGCCCTTCAAGATCGCCAGAGCCGACAACGGCGACACCGCCATCAGTGTGGATGACCGGAAGTACGCCGCACCCGAGATCTCGGCCATGGTCCTCCAGAAACTGAAGATGGACGCCGAGGCGTATCTCGGCGAGAAGATCGATGAAGCGGTGATCACGGTCCCCGCGTACTTCAACGACTCGCAGAGGCAGGCCACCAAAGATGCGGGCAAGATAGCCGGATTCGAGGTGAAGCGCATCATCAACGAGCCTACTGCGGCGGCGCTGGCCTATGGTCTTGACAGGAAGAAAGAAGAGAAAGTGGCCGTGTTCGACCTCGGAGGCGGCACCTTCGACATCTCGATCCTGGAGATCGGCGACGGGGTCTTCGAAGTGAAGTCCACCAACGGAGACACTCACCTGGGCGGAGAGGATATCGACAACCGGATCATCGACTACCTGGTCACGGAGTTCAGGAAGGAGACCGGGGTCGATCTGAGCAAGGACAGGATGGCCCTTCAGCGGCTCAAGGAGGCTGCGGAAAGAGCGAAGGTCGAGCTCTCATCCATGATGGAGACAGAGATCAATCTGCCCTTCATTACCGCAGACCAGTCAGGGCCCAAGCACCTGAACATGAAGCTGACCAGGGCCAAGCTCGAAGCCCTGGTGGAAGATATCATCGCAAAGGTCGAAGAACCTTGCAGAAAGGCATTATCCGATGCCGGCATGACCGCCGCCGATATCGACGAAGTCATTCTTGTTGGCGGACAGACCAGAATGCCCCGCGTGCAGCAGAAGGTAAAGGAAATATTCAAGAAAGAGCCTCACAAAGGCGTGAACCCAGACGAGGTCGTGGCCATCGGTGCGGCCATCCAGGGAGGGGTTCTCGGCGGAGAGGTCAAGGATGTCCTGCTGCTGGACGTAACGCCCCTGTCTCTCGGTATCGAGACTTTGGGCGGCGTATTCACGAAGATCATCGAGCGCAACACGACCATTCCCACCAAGAAGACCCAGGTGTTCTCAACGGCGGAGGACAACCAGAACGCCGTGACCATCCGGGTATTCCAAGGTGAGCGGCCCATGGCGAACGACAACAAGCTTCTGGGCCAGTTCGACCTGGTGGGGATACCGCCTGCGCCCCGGGGAATTCCACAGATCGAGGTGAGCTTCGACATCGACGCGAACGGGATTCTGCATGTGTCGGCAAAGGACAAGGCCACCGGGAAGGAGCAGTCCATCCGAATCACGAGCTCGTCGGGCTTAAGCGAGGACGACATCAACCGGATGATCCGCGAGGCCGAGGAGCACGAATCCGAAGACAAACGGCGGCAGGCGCAGGTTGAGGCGAAGAACCGGGCCGACTCCCTGGCGTACACCACAGAAAAGACCCTGAAGGAGCACGGCGACAAGGTCGACGCCCAGACGCGGGCAAGCATCGAAAACGCCCTGTCCGATCTGAAGGACGCCATGAAGGGCGACGATGTCGATCTGATCAACCGGAAGATCGAAGCCCTTACCTCCGCATCCCACAAGCTGGCCGAGGTGATATACTCTTCGGCGGCAGCCGGTGGAGCAGGTGCGGGGGCCTCCCAGCAAGGCGCTCAGGCCGGTGCCGGCGGAGGAAAGAAGCCGGATGAGGATGTCGTAGACGCCGAATTCGAAGAAGTGAAGGGAGACAAAGGCTAGATTCGACAGACGGGTGGCAGGACAGAGCCCCGGCCCGTTTCAGGCGCGGTTCTGTCCCCCCATGTGTCTGTGTGGAGGGAGGTGAACGGGGAGCATGCCCATCTACGAATATAAGTGTCCATCATGCGGGAACATCGTGAGCGTGCTCGTGCAAGGTTTCGGACAATCCGAGGGGCCTGACTGCGAGAAGTGCGGGACGGCGGGGATGAAGCGGATCATATCCAGGGTCAATTATCACCAGTCTCACGCGGACAGGCTTTCGTCCTATGACCCGAAGTCCCGGCATTCGGACAGCTTCTACCGGGACTCCCGGAATATCGGTCTTCACGCTGAGCATATGCTCAGGAAAGCGGGTGTGAAGCCCACGGAAGAATTCAAGTCCAAGCTCGAGAACCTGCGGAGCGACCCGTCCCGCGTCATCAAAGACGAGGAGTAATCTTCCCTTTCCATAGACCCGCTCTGCGGGAATACACACAATTTCCCGATCTCAAAACTCTCAGAAATTGAAAAGCTTCTTGGTGCGGGAGGTTTTCTTGACCGTGTCCTTGGTGGTTTCCGCAAATCGGCGAAGCAGCTCCTCCTGCTCTTTGTCGAGTTTCCGGGGGATCTCCACCCTCACGCCCACGTTCAGTGACCCGTGCCCGCTTGCTCGCAGGTGTTTGATTCCCTTGTCCTTGATGGTGTAAATTTCGCCCGGCTGGGTTCCCGGCCTGATGTCCAGATCGGTTTCGCCGTCGAGAGTGGGCACCTTGATGGTGGTTCCCAGGGCCGCCTGAACGAACGATATGGTGGTCTCCAGGTACAGGTCGTCTCCCTGCCTGACAAATGTTTCATGAGGCTTTACCTCGATGAACACATAGAGGTCGCCTGGAGGTCCGCCCAGATCTCCGGCCTCACCCTCTCCCGAAACGCGCATGGTTGCGCCCGTGTCGACCCCGGGCGGTATTTTGACCTTGATCTGTTTCCTCCGGGTTATGGTGCCGGCTCCCCGGCAGGTTTTACACGGCTTCGGGATGACCTGCCCGGTTCCCCTGCAGTGTGCGCAGGTAGTGGAGATTGTGAAGAATCCCTGGGTCCGGTAAACCTGGCCTCTCCCCCCGCAGATGCCGCACGCCTCGGGCGATGTACCCGGCTCGGCCCCGGTTCCCTGGCAGCGGTCGCACACCTCTGTCTTGGGAATCTCGATCTCGGTTTCCGTGCCGGCCGCCGCCTCCTCAAGGGTTATGACGGCGTCATATCTCAGATCTGCGCCGCGGGTCGGCCGCCTGCGCTGGGTCCGCCTTCCTGAGGAAAAGCCGAAGACTTCTCCGAAGATGTCCGAGAAGCTGCTGAAGATGTCGTCGAAGTTGGAGAATCCCCTGAAGCCGGTCCCCTGGAGACCTTCGTGACCGTATTGGTCATAGACGCGCCGCTTGTCGGGGTCGCGCAGAACCTCATATGCCTCGGCCGCCTCCTTGAAGCTTGCCTCGGCGTCGCGGTCTCCGGGGTTCCTGTCCGGATGATACTTCAGAGCGAGCTGCCGGTAGGCCTTTTTGATCTCTTCGGCAGAGGCTGACCGGGAAATCCCGAGGATTTCGTAATAATCCCTCTTGGTCATGACCTTTCGTTCAGGGATATTTTACCTTCCGCGAGCTCTCTCAGGGCTGTCACCACGGGCCGGTTCTCCTTGCGTCTGGAGAGTGGAGGGGCTCCCTTCATGAGTTGCTTGGTCCGCTTGGATGCAGCCACTGCGAGCGAAAAACGGTCGTGAATCTTCTCAAGGCAATCTTCTATTGTTACTCGTGCCATAGTGTCCCTTCCTGGATCCTAAAGTGACAAAGTGACAAAAGCTAATGCCACAGAATTCCGCAGTCGTCAAGGCCGATTAACGTGAATCAATCCTCGAAATTCCCGGCGGGAAGCCCTTCCTCCCGGCGGAAGTTCTTCGCCTTCTCGACGATCTTTTCTTTCGTCCATTCCTTCGGGTCTTCGATGCGGCTCCCCTTGGGCCCGATATCGTAAGAACCGGCCCTGAGGATTTCTTCCAAAGCCAGAGGCGCCGTGTCGGAGGCGTTGAAGCAGTTCGCCAGGAGGTCAAACACGAAATCCTCCACGGCGTCCTCCATGCGCCGCCTGATCTCGGGCGGCTGGGAAAGCAGCTTGGTCTCGAAGGGGAGGTTGAGCTTTTTATAGTCGCCCTTCTTCCACGACTTGCCGCCGGCATACGAGACCATCTCCTCCCAGAGCTTTTCGGTCACCCCCTGATCGGGGAGTTTGATGAAGTTGCCGGATTCGTCGAGGATCGCGTTGCCGTACTCGTTGACTTTGACCCCCCAGGACAGCATCTGCAGAGCGGTTGCGACATTCGCCTTGGTGGTTCTGGTTTCGGATGCGATCCGTTTCAGGCGCTCCACGCTGTTGCCCGATGTGCCGTGCTGGGCTCCGGACACCTTGTAGGGCTCCAACGCGTCATGGATCTTCTTGGTCAGCTCCACCTGGATTCCGGCGTCACTCTCCTCGATGCCGTGAGAGGTCCCGTTGTTGAGCGCGATCCAGTCGGGAAAAATCCCGTGGGCGTTGAGACCCTGAATGAGGAACAGAGCCTCGTCGGGCGTAGAGAGGCCCTCCTTGCCCCTGATCTCGCCCACTTCGGTTTCGTATCCGGCCCAAGATGGGATAACAGGATTCAGCGCGATATTGGCGAGCAGGTTCTCTTCCTCGCTCATGTGGGATGCGTCGATGGCGACCGAGGTGATGCCGAAATCGAACATGGAGGGGACGTCGACCTGTGCCGATTCCACTTCCAGGGGCTTCTTGAGACCGAAGTGGTCGGCGTGGACGGCCACGGGGACCGTGATGCCCAGCTCGTTGCAGAATGAATCAACATACTGCGCGAGGTTCCACATATTTATCAGGCAGTAGGTGCTTTCAGATTTCGCGATCTCGATGATAATGGCCGCGTTGGCCCTCTGGGCGGCCTTGAGGGCGGCCCTGATCACGACTGCATTCCTGCCGTTTGCGGCCATGGTCATGGCACGGCCCTTTTTCAGCATCGCTCGGTCGATGACCTTGCCGCTGACGATGAGCGCCCTTGAATGAGGAAAGAGTCTCCGGATATTCGGGGGCCTGCCGATCTCCAGTGCCTTGTTGAAATCTGCGCTATAGCTCATATATGACCTCCTTGGTCCGTGCTACGGAGTTATTTTCGTTATCAGACGTTGTTCCTTTTCGCAAACTCCTCGTACTCGAGCACATCCTCTTTCGATCCGATGATGAGCGGCACCCGCTGGTGGAGCTTGTCGGGTCTGATATCGAGGATCCGTTCATATCCCGTGGATGCATAGCCGCCTGCCTGCTCCGCGATATATGCCAGGGGATTGGCCTCGTAGAGCAGCCTGAGCTTGCCAGTGGGTTTCTTGGGATCCTTGGTGTCTTCAGGATACAGAAAGATGCCGCCTTTGAGGAGGTTCCGGTGGAAATCCGCCACGAGCGAGCCGATGTAGCGCGAGGAGTAGGGCTTTCCGGTCTTATTCTCTTCAGATTTGAGATAATCGATATACTCGCGGGTGCCTGTCTTCCAGTAGCGGTAATTACCCTCGTTGGCGCTGTAGATCTTGCCCCGGGAGGGTATCCTGATGTTCGGATGCGAAAGCACGAACTCGCCCACGCTCGGATCGAGGCTGAAGCCGTTCACGCCGTTTCCCGTTGAATACACGAGGTTGACACTGGAGCTGTAAATGATGTATCCGGCGCCGAAAAGCTTGTTGCCCGGCTGGAGACAGTCTTCCAGGACGCCGTCTTCGCCGTCTGATATGCGTTTGTAGATGCCGAAGATGGTTCCGATGGAGACGTTCACATCGACGTTGCTGGAGCCGTCGAGGGGGTCGAACATGACCACGTACTCGCCCTTGGGGTGCTCCTTGGGCACGAGAATCAGGTCAGGGTCCTCTTCCGAGGCCATGACGCAGACCTTGCCGACATAGTTCAGGGCGTTGATAAACATGTTGTTGGCATAGACATCGAGCTTCTGAACCTCTTCTCCCTGGACATTCCTGGTGCCGGTGCGGCCGAGTATGTCTTCTACGAGCCCGGCATGGGCCACCTGGGCCGCCACCACCTTTGCAGCGAAGATGATCTGGCTCAAGATGACACTGAAATCGCCCTTGCCCCCGTATTTCCGCTGCTCGTCCATGATGTGCCTGTCGAGAGAGATGATCTTATTGTTCATAATGCCTCCCCTTTTTGTATACAGGTAGTAATATATGGCGGTTCCGTGATCTCAAGAAATACTAACACCTTAAGAGAAGAAAAATCAAGGTGATGTCGGATAGAGCTTATTCTCCTTCGGCGGCAGGATGAAAAAAAATCAGATTGACAGGGAGAATGTTTCTATGTATAGAAACATCATGATGGCACGTTTGCTGCTCGATCCAATCATTCAAGCGACCTGCTGGTGGTGGTGCATCAGCGAGAAGAGTGCGTCGGGAGGTTTGCCCTAGGGCGGGTCATACGATACAGGCGAAAAAGCGGCGGGCTCTTCCGGAAGAGCCCGCCGCTTTTTTTTATGCAGGAGGATGTTGATGGAGTCGATCCGGATATTCAGAGACAGGGATGACAGGGGCGTGGTCGTCATAAAACGGCTCGCATGCGATACGCTCACCCCTGTTCAGGCCTTTTTCTCCGTGGTGGGTGACGCCGAGGGGTTTCTTCTGGAATCCATCCCGGGCCCATACAGCTTTATCGGGGGCTTCTCCGATGCCCGCGCACTCATTGTTCACGAGGAAAGCGACCCCTGGAGCGGCATCTCTTTAAAGGGCGGCTCACTTTCTTTCGATCAGAACGGTCTTCCCCCCTTTATCGGAGGGTATGTGGGGTATCTGGGCTACGATCTGGTGAGGGGCATCGAGCATCTTCCCCGGCCCCCTCTCTCATCGGGTTTTCCGGATGCTTCGCTGGGTCGTGTGGACACCGTGCTGGTCTTCGACCACTTCAGGCAGGATGTCTCTCTGGTCCATACCATCCTGCAACCGGGCATCGGCGATGACGATGCGGCGAGGATGGCAGGAGAGGCGTTCGCCCCGATAGAGGGTGCCCTCTATTCCCGGCCGCACCTGCCTGCCGCGAAAAATCCCCGCCGGTGCCGGATCGAAGCTGCCTCTCTGGATGATGAGGAATACATGGATGCGGTGAAAAGGGCAAAGGACTATATCCGGGACGGAGAGATCATTCAGGCGGTTCTTTCCCGGAGGCTCAGACTCGATGCGGTGTGCGACCCCTTCGACACCTATCGGCGCCTCAGGCACATCAACCCCTCTCCCTACCTGTTCTACATCAGGCTTGGCGATGTCACACTGGTGGGCTCCTCTCCCGAGGTCATGGTCAAGATCAGAGGAGACATCGTCACGTCGCTTCCCATAGCCGGCACACGGCCACGGGGAAAGAACGAGGCCGAGGACAGGATGCTGTCGGAAGATCTGATGAGAGACGCAAAGGAACGCGCGGAGCATCTCATGCTCCTGGATCTGGCGAGAAACGATGTCGGCAGGGTCTCGCAGCCGGGCACGGTGAGGGTTACCGTGCGGGAGGTGGTGAAAATGTATTCACATGTCATGCACATCGTCTCGAGCGTGGAGGGAACGATCCGCCCGGGTCTGACGAGCATCGACGTCGTCAAGGCCTGCTTCCCGGCGGGGACCGTGTCCGGGGCGCCCAAGGTGAGGGCAATGGAGATCATCGACGAGCTTGAAGGGATATGCAGGGGGCCGTACGCGGGTGGCGTGGGCTATCTTTCGTTCAACGGCGATGTGGATACCGGGATTTCGATCCGGACTATCTTCATTCGGGGCGGACAATACTTCGTGCAGGCCGGTGCCGGGATCGTATGGGACTCGGTGCCGGAGAACGAGCTCAAAGAAATCGACAACAAGCTCAGGGTCCTGGGCACCGCACTGGGAGGCATGGCATGATGCTCGTGATCGATAATTTCGATTCCTTCACGTACAACCTGATCCAGGGTTTTGAAACCCTGGGTCACGAGGTGACGGTCTATCGGAATGACGCCTTGGATGTCGACGACGTACAGATGCTGTCACCGTCGTGCATCACTATCTCGCCCGGCCCCGGGACGCCCGGGTCTGCGGGGATTTCCGTAGAGTTGGTCCGACGGTTTTACACAAGCATCCCCATCTTGGGAGTTTGCCTCGGGCATCAGTGCATCGCAGCGGCGTTCGGTGCGGGAATCGTCCATGCCGGACGTGTCATGCACGGCAAGTTCTCTCCCATCACTCACGACGGCAGCGGCCTGTTCGACGGCGTTCCTCAGGGTTTTTCCGCAGTGAGGTATCATTCCCTGGCCGTTGACAGGGATACGCTGCCTCAGTCGCTTTACGTATGCGCCTCGGCGGATGACGGAGAGGTGATGGGCCTGCGCCACGAGCGGTATCCGGTCTTCGGAGTCCAGTTCCATCCCGAGTCCGTCGCCACCGAGCACGGCTGTCTCATTATGCGCAATTTCATTGCACAGACAAAGGAGGTCGTATGAAGAATTTCATCGAAGCGCTTATTTCACGGCAGGATCTGAGCGATGCCGAGATGGAAACCGCCTTTGACGCCATCATGTCAGGCCGGGCCAACGACGTCCAGATTGCATCGTTCCTCGTCGCACTGAGGGCTAAGGGCGAGAAGCCTTCCGAGATCGCCTCGGCTGTCAGGATCATGCGGGACAAGGCGTTGAAGGTGGCGGTTGATTTCGATGTCGTGGACACCTGCGGAACGGGCGGCGACGGGGCATCCACGCTCAACATTTCCACAGCCGTAGCCTTTGTTCTGGCCGGTGCCGGCGTCAGGGTGGCCAAGCACGGCAACCGTTCGGTGAGCTCCTCATCGGGAAGCGCGGACTGCCTCGAAGCGCTTGGCGTGCCGATCGACCTGGGGCCCAAGCAGGCTGTGGATCGTCTCGAGAAAACCGGCTTCGCCTTCATGTTCGCGCCCCGGTATCACCCGAGCATGAAATACGCCATGCCGGCAAGGAAGCAGCTGGGCATGAAGACGATATTCAACATCCTCGGGCCGCTGACGAATCCCGCAAACGCAGCCTACCAGGTCATCGGGGTCTATCACCGGGATCTCATCGACCCCATGATCGAGGTCCTGAGGATTCTGGGGTCCAAGGGAGCCATGGTAGTCAACTCCGGGCTCGACGAGGTATCCGTATCGGGGGTGACCTATTATGCACGCCTCTGTAACGGCAGGATAGAAAAAGGCGAGATCAGGCCGGAAGACGCCGGGATAGAACGCCAGGGCCTGTCGGGGCTCAAGGTGTCGGAGCCCCGGGAGTCCGCCCGGAAAATCCAGGCGGTGTTCGAAGGAACACTCAAAGGGGCGTGTCTGGACAGTGTGCTGATCAACGCGGGGGCCGCATTCATGGCGCTCGACGGGAATATCGGAATCCGGGACGCAGTTGCACAGGCGCGGAGGGTGATTTCAGAAGGCGGCGCCAGAGACGCGCTCATTCGGGCGAGGGGATAAATGGATTTCCTGAAGCACATGAGGCTCCTTGCGAAGCGGCGGGCGGCGGGCCTGAAAACCGGTATGCCCGAAGCTGCACCTCCAGTCCGGTCGTTCAGAAGAGCGCTCAAGGGCATGGCTGTGATTGCGGAGGTGAAGTACGCCACGCCGGCAGACGGTCATCTGGGAATACGCAGGAGCCCGTCATCACTCGCGGCCGTGTACCAGTCCCATGGCGCGGCAGCCGTATCCTGTGTCACCGAGCCGGTGTTCTTTGCCGGGAGCGTGGATTATCTCCCGGAAATCCGGAGCAGCTGCATGCTCCCCCTGCTCATGAAGGACTTTATTGTGGATGAGCGCCAGCTGTGCCAGGCCAGGGCATTGGGCGCGGATGCCGCTCTGCTCATCACCGAGTTGCTCTCGATAGACGAACTCGCCCGTCTTCATTCATTCTGCAGGTCACTGGGCATGGATTGCCTAGTCGAGGTGCACGGCCGGGAAGGGCTGGACAAGGCCCTGAAGATCGGGGCCGATATCATTGGGGTGAATGTGCGCGACCTCGCTACGCTGAAGGTAGATCCGAGGCGCCACGAGGAGATGGCGGGGCTGCTGCCTTCAGGAGTGGCCAAGGTGGCCGAAAGCGGCATCTCGTCATCGGCAAGGCTCAAGGAGCTCGGAGAAATGGGATATGATGCGGCCCTTATCGGCAGGGCCGTGGTCAGCGAGCAGACCCGCGGGGAGATATTTCGATGTGGGTGAAGATCTGCGGCATCACCCGATATGAAGACGCCCTGGCGGCATGCGTGTTCGGCGCGGACGCCGTGGGGTTTGTGCTCACCCGGAGCAGGAGAAGGGCGGACCCGCATGTGGTGGAATCATGGATACATGATATTCGCGGGGTGGAAAAAGTCGGGGTGTTCACGGATGAAGATCCCGTATACATCGCTCAGATCTCGAAGATCCTCGGGCTCGATACGGTTCAGCTCCACGCTCCGCTCATGCCGGCGCACCGCATGCTACTCGATGATTTCAGAATCATTGCAGCGTTGAAGGAGGTGGAGCCGGGTTTGGAACCACCCATGATCCCTGAAGATTTTCCCTGCCGCGTTCTCCTGGATCCGAGCATGGGCACCGGCAGGGTTGGTGACTGGAGACTCCTCGGCATCCCCTTTATCCTCGCCGGAGGGCTCACCCCGGAGAACGTCGGGCAGGCGATCGCTCAGACGAGGCCTTTCGGGGTGGACGTGAGCTCCGGGGTGGAAGCGGCACCCGGAATCAAGGACAGGGAGAAGATCAGTAAATTCATCTGTGAGGCGAAACAGGAGGCGAAAAAATGAAAGGCTATTTCGGAGAATTCGGCGGACAGTACGTGCCTGAGACGCTGCTACCCGCCTTGCAGGAGCTTGAAAACGAGTTTTCAGCCGCGTGGAACGACCGGGAGTTCCGGGACGAGTTCAGCAGTTGTTTGAGGGACTATGTGGGCAGGCCCAGTCCCCTGACCCATGCGCGCAGGCTCTCTGAACATCTGGGTATCGAGGTGTGGCTCAAGCGGGAAGACCTGAACCACACCGGCTCCCACAAGATCAACAACGCCATCGGTCAGATCCTCCTTGCACGGCGGATGGGCAAGCAGAGGATCATCGCCGAGACCGGGGCGGGCCAGCACGGAGTCGCCACCGCCACCGCCTGCGCGCTGTTCGGGCTGCCCTGCGCCGTGTACATGGGCACCCGGGACATCGAACGGCAGCACATGAACGTCGAGCGCATGCGGCTCCTGGGTGCGGAGGTGGTTCCAGTGTCTTCGGGGAGTGCGACCCTGAAGGACGCGACCAGCGAGGCCATCCGCGACTGGGTGACCAACGTAGACACCACCTACTACCTTCTCGGCTCGGCTGTCGGGCCCCATCCCTACCCGACCCTGGTGAGAGAGTTTCAGCGTATCATCGGCGAAGAGGCCAGGATGCAGATTCTGGAAAAGACAGACTCGCTTCCTCGTGCCGTGATCGCCTGTGTAGGAGGAGGAAGCAACGCCATCGGAATATTCTCCGGATTTATCAACGATCCGGTGGAGCTCATCGGAGTCGAGGCCTACGGCGATGCGAACGGCAGTCACGGCGCCAGCATTCACTTCGGGTCGCCGGGAGTCCTTCACGGGGCGCGCTCCTACCTGCTGCAGGACCTTGACGGCCAGGTGCTGGACACCCACTCGATCGCGGCCGGGCTCGATTATCCCGGTGTAGGGCCGGAGCACAGCTTTCTCTCGGCAACCCGCAGGGCCAGGTACGAGCTGGTGGACGACCGGCAGGCCCTTGAGGCCTTCAGGCTCCTGAACCGCCTGGAAGGAATCGCGCCAGCCCTGGAGAGCGCCCATGCGATCGGATTTCTCGAGCAGTATGCACCCGGCCACGAAGGGGCTACGGTGCTGGTGAATCTCTCGGGACGGGGAGATAAAGACCTGCACACGGTTTTCCAGGAGGAGTTATGATAGCGGAAGCGATACGGACGAGCAAAAGGGCGGTCATCCCCTATGTGACGGCTGGTCTGCCCGATCTAGACGCCACGGGAGAGATCATCCGGGCCCTCAGCGATGCCGGCGCAGCGGCTATCGAGATCGGGATCCCCTTTTCCGATCCCATAGCGGATGGCCCGGTGCTCCAGAAGGCCTCTCATCTGGCCCTGGAGGCAGGCTTCACCTTGGACGGCCTCATGTCCGGACTTCCGAGGTGGAGCGCCGGGGTGAGCGCCCCGTTGATCGTGATGTCGTACATCAATCCCTTCATGCGCCGCGGAATGAGGGAGACGCTCGTCCGGCTCAGAGACAGCGGGATACAAGGCGTCATCATCCCAGACTTGCCCTGTGTTGCCGCAGGCATCCTTGAGGTGTGCCGGGACATCGGTATCGACCTCATCAGATTCGTGGCCCCCACCACGACCGAGGAGCGGATGCGTGAGGTCGTGTCCCAGTGCAGCGGTTTTGTGTATGCGGTCACAATCAAGGGGGTGACCGGCGAACGGTCGAGCATCCCTCCAGAGGTGCGCCGGCGGGTACAGGAAATCAAGTCTCTTACGGATCTGCCCGTATGCACAGGGTTCGGGGTATCCACCACAGCCCAGGTGGAAGACCTGCTCTCCTTTGCCGATGGGGTGATCGTAGGCAGCCATCTCATGGCCAGGGTCATGGACTCGCCCGACCCGGTTGAGGAATCAAGGGAGGTGCTCCGGAAGCTGATGGCGTGAATGTTATCGAGAACACCCCACATGGAGAGCAACACCTTTTTCAAGGGATGCTTTTTGAAAGAGAATCGGGAAGAGAGACATTCTCGCGCTAGAATTTTTTTACCTGAAAATCGCCTTTCCCGTAGAGAGAACCAGTAATGAACATCCTCTCCGCGGGAAGCTCGTCAAAGATCGTAGCGCCGTAACGATCCGAGACCTCAGCCGGTGGATATCCCATGATGACAAGAAGAGTAGGGAAGATCTGAAAGTGGCTGACCTTGCCATAATTATGATCAAAGGTATCGGAGGTCATCTCGTCGAGAGAAGTGGTAATTCTTTCGTTCATGGGGAAAAGAATGAACGGCACGGATGCCTGACTGCCGGGTGCATTTTTCCCGAGACAGTGAGTCGCCGGCATAGTCCGATACTCTTCAATGCTCTGACCATGATCAGAAGTGTATATGACCAGGACGTCCTTATCCTGGAGCACAGGAATTAATCGTTCGAAAAATCCGTCGACGGACCAGAGCAAGGCATTGTAGTAGCTGTTGAGCACGGATTGCAGGTCGATATGTTCTACCTCGCTGATGGTGGGGGAGAAGTGTTTGTATTCGTGAGGATAATCATTCTCATAGCTGAAGTGACACCCGTATTTGATCATGTAGATGAAGCTTGATTCCTGGGAATTGATGATTTCTTCCACGAGCTCGATCATTTTATAGTCGATGCGGTAATTTTCTATCCCACTGTACTCCCTTTTTACACAACGATAGCTGTCGATGGCTCTGATGTCGCTTTCTCCCAGATAGTCCCTCGGCCTTCCCCGGGAATTGGGGCCGTCGAGGAAAAAGGTCTTATATCCTGCCCGCTGAGCATATTGAAACAGGCTCGGCTGCTTCAATGTTTCGTATCCTGTATCGGGTAATTGATTGATGTCGATCCCGGTTACCAGAATCGTATTGGTAGTCGAACTGCAGTTGGTACACGAGCTTGCGACACCGAAATTTCTGGCCTTCTCTGAAACACTCGCCCAAAAGGGTGTCGTATTTATCTCATATCCGTTTATGCTCAACATGTCTCCGCGGATGCTTTCATCAACAATGAAAATGAGGTGCTTTGCCAGAGCTTGCCCGCAAGGATCGAAAGAGGGCTCGCGTCTTTCCACCCGGGGAGGAGCGTCGAAGAAAGCGGTATAGGTCAGGACAGGAACCTCGTACATGATAGGGAATAGTGAGATGCCGCCCTGGGTTCTTTCATTGATTCCATATACGGGGAATATCGAAAAGAGGGCTACAAGGGCGAAAGCCGGGTTCAGCTTGGGAAGGAAGGTCTTATGCATAATTTCGACCGCAGACACGAATGAGAATGCAATGATAACCGGCCAGATACAATGTGGATAAAAAGTCCGCAACGCCTCCCCGGCAAAAAACAGGTTTGATAGGGCGGTCTGGGCGTCGTGAAACGTATATCCATACCCATTGATGTTCTTATAGCTGAGAAAGAGGCTAATGGATAGAAAACTTATGAGGTAAGAGAGATGACGCAGCAATGCGCTTCTTGATGCATAAAGCGATACCAGACCTGCCACTGTGGCCAGGTAAGCCAGCACATAGAACGAGGTTTTCGGAAGTCCATGATATACATAGAGCCGTTTGATCAAATGGATGACGTTTCCTATTCCACCATCCATCCAGGCACATGTGATGCCTATGACGAGGAACAGTCCCGACAATTTCACTCCATCAGTAATTCTCATAAAAAGGAACCCCAACGATCGAGTACGGTCATCAAACAACGATAAGAGGGAAATATCATAGGGGAAAGTTATCCACAAGTTTCTTCTGGGTTGTTTGAATTCCTGCCGGGGATTGACGGTTTCCGGCACATTTAAGGAACCTCTGATCCTGCATCTGATCGGGTCGGATTGATTGAAGAAACCTCTGATGATATGTATTGGTTCATATGAAGTTTCTCTGGAAAAATCTCCCTGTCTTTTTCATCTGGTTTGTGGGCCTGAGCGTGCTCAACAACGGCCTTCATCACATTGTTCCCCAGCTGGAGAGTATCAGGTATCTCTCTCTCCTTTCCCTTGCCGCATCGCTCACTCTTCTGTGGTTTGCCTGCAGGAAGGAGCGGGGCGGGGAGGGAACTGTACGTATGTATCTCCTCTGGGCCGCAGGCATGACGGCCGTGTATCTCACACCGCTTCTGCACGGACTCTCACTGCCTCTCGATGAAAAAACCCAGCGCCTGTGGTACGAGTTTAGCGCCCTTGCCCAGTTCGTGATTCTCTTCGTGCACGGCAGAACTTGGTTGGTGCGGTGGGACTGGGTCTGGGTGTTCGGGGTGACGCTGGTATTCGGATTGATACTCGAAAACGGAGGTATCGTCCTCGGATTTTTCTCTGAGCCGGGATATCTGCTCTATATTCCAGGGCTCCCCGCCCCTTTGGCGACGGCACTCGGATGGGTGAACGTGCTCTACTGCACTTTTTTCGCGGTAGAAAAGCTGCTTCCTCCCATGCCCGCAGCAGCGAAGGGTCTGGTGTGCACCCTGATCGGTCTCTCGCTGGACATCCCCTTCGACCCGGTGGCCACACGGCTCGGGTGGTGGGTGTGGGACCCGTCGCTGGGCGCAAAGATCTGGGGCGTTCCCGCAGTCAATTTCATCGCCTGGTTCTGGGCGCTCTTTCCCTATGGGACGGCGTACTATTGGGTGAGGCAATGGAAAAACTATGGAGAGGGAAGGAAGGTACTCTTGATGGTGGGAAGCTTTCCGGTGATCCTGATGGTGGAGTTCTTGGGGGTTGTAGCCAGTCTGTCCCTCACGGGAGACAGGGAAAGCATTTTGATTTTCAAGAGGTTCTTCAGCTTTCTCGGCCTGATGTGAGATTCCGGTAGAGATCCTCGTACCTATTGATCATGGCCTGAAGGCTGTAGTGATCCATGATGCGTTTCCTGGCGCGCTCACCCATGGCCCTGCGGGAATCCGGCCCTGCATCCAGCAGCCTCTGCCATGCAGCGCACAAGGCCTCAGGATCCCTCTTCGGGACTACGATTCCCGTATCCCCCACCAGGAGAGCCGAGTCTCCCGCATCGGTGACCACACAGGGGACGCCTGTTGCCATGGCCTCGCCGATCGCGTTGGGCAGGCCTTCGCTGATCGAAGATGATGAAGCGATGTCCAGTGCGTTGAGGACCCTGGGGATATCATCCCTATGTCCCATGAGATGGATATTCCGGATTTTTTCCACGACGGCCAAGTGGGGTGACAGTTCCGAGCTGCCCTCGGTCATCCCTCTTCCTGCGAGAATGAAGTGAACCGCTGAATTTTTCTGCGAAAGCAGCGATGCTGCGCGGAAAAAGGTCGCATGATCCTTCATGGGATCGTACCTGCTCACGAGCCCGATGACAGGGGCCCCTTCGGGGATCCCGAGCCGGGCCCGGATATACTGCCCAGAGGATGCATCCGGCCGGTATATGGCGGTATCGAACCCGTTTGCGATGACATCCCACTTCCTGGGAGAGTATCCCAGAGAGGCATGAAAATCCCTCCCTGCCAGCGAGTTGATGACAACAGCGTCAGGTATGGAGGAAAACAGGGCGCCAGCCCTCACAGTCCAGCGGTATACCACGCCATATCCGGCGAGGTCCATGTCGGTGCAGCGGATATTCCAGACAAGGCGTCTTTTGCGTGATACCGCAAGCCCCAGAAGATTGGCGTGATACATCCAGCACTGGATGATATCCGGCTGAAAGCGCCTGATAACTCCTGCGAGCTTCACCACGCCTCTGGGGTCGGGCATGCCTTTTCCCATGGAGAGAGCCTGGACATGCACTCCAAGATCCCTGATTTTATCACCAAGAGGGCCAATGGTTGTCAGAGATACCACATGGTTGTCGAATTCCCTGGAAATGGACCGCACGAGCCTCAGGAGATTCATCTCCGCCCCGCCCACATCCAGGGTTGATATGAGGTGGAGTATCCTGAGCTTTGTTATTGCTGTTTCCATTGGCAGTTACACGCCGTAACGCTGTCTCCACATCATGAACACGAGCAGCAGCCAGATCCTGTCTACGGCGATTGACCCTCTCCCCCGTTCAAATTCCGAGACAGTATTCGCAATCAGGTCCGGATCCAGATATGTCTGTGCACACAGGGCATCGCGGTTCAGATACCCATGAACCATATCCATCAGATCATCATGCAGCCAGGTGTAGATGGGCACGGCAAAGCCTTGTTTCGGCCTCATGAACAGGTCCTTGGGGAGATATCTCCTCAGAAGCTGCTTGAGAATATATTTGGTTTCGCCGTCACGGTATTTCATGTGGAGAGGAAGGGCCCGTGCATATTGCACGATCCTATGGTCCAGGAAGGGGTCTCTGCCCTCCAGGCTGTTGTACATGGTCGCCCGATCCACCTTGGTGAGTATGTCTTCCGGAAGGTAGTGCTCCAGATCCCAGGTCATCATTGCGTCGAGGAGGTTTGTGCAGGAGAGGTCAAGCGGTGGGCGAGGGTCCTCATATCCCCCTGTCAGTCCGGCGATCTCGTGGGGTAGCCAGTATCCCACGGCGTAAGGGTATGCGCCCCGGGCACTGCCGTTCCAGTGGAAAAGAACCGCCTCGAATTTCCTCATCCGGTCTTTGATGGCAGGCAGCCGCAGCCTTGGGCACGCCTGGGAAAGGGAGGCCGCCCTGTCGCTTCCCAAAAGGCCTAGCACCCTGCCAGCGGCACGGGGAAGGAACGGGGGGAGATATCTGGTGTACTTTTCCAAGGTGCTCATGACCCAGTAGCGGTGATAACCGCAGAACAGTTCGTCTCCCCCGTCTGCAGACAGGCTCACCTTGACGTGCTGCCGGGTGATCCTGGACACGATGGTGGTGGGTATTCCCGAGATATCTCCGAAAGGTTCGTCATAGATATCCTGCCACAAGGGAAGAATCTCTCTTGCGTGCTCAGGGGTGACGATCTCTTCAGTATGCTCAGTGTCGAGGTACTCGGCGATACGCCTCGCCCACACCGATTCGTCATAATTCTTTTCATGAAACCCGATGGTGAAGGTTCTGACAGGGTGAGCTGTGTGCCTGGCCAGGATGGCGGTAACCAGGGAGGAATCAATGCCGCCGGAGAGAAAAACCCCCACGGGCACATCCGCAATGAGCCGCCTGGAGAAGGCGTCGGTCATGATCTCCTCGAGCCGGTCGATGAGCAGGGTTTCATCATTGGAGGGTTCGACTGGCGGATCGCAATCGGTACAGGACCAATAACAATGATCATGTATCGTACCGTCGGCAAGAACGGTTAGCCGGTGACCCGGTTCGAGCTTACGGACATGGTGGAAGATCGAGCGCGGTGCGCTGATGTAACCATAATGAAGAAATTCACCCAGTGCGGCCTGATCGATCTCCAGCCGGCCGTCGAGTCCGGCGTGCAGGGCCTTGAGTTCGGATGCGAAAGCGAAGGCTCCGTTGTGACTGTAGTAGTAAAGGGGTTTGATGCCTATGCGGTCGCGATACAGGTGCAGAATTTGCTCTGATGCATCCCAGATCGCGAAGGCGAACATACCGTTCAACCGGTGGATGCACTCAGTCCCCCACTGGCAGAAGGCCTTGAGCACCACTTCGGTATCGGAGGAACTTTCAAAGGTGTGCCCAAAACCCTCCAGTTCGCTTCGGAGTTCGCGAAAATTATAGGTCTCCCCGTTGTAGCAGATAGTGTAGCGGCCTGCGGTCATGGGCTGATGGCCTGCTTTGCTGAGATCGATGATGCTCAGGCGCCGGTGTCCCATGGCCAGCCCGGCTTTCTCATCAACGAAGAGGCCGGCATCGTCCGGCCCACCCCGGGCAAGCGTGTCACGCATGGTCATGCACCTGCGGGGCAGCTCGTCAGGGTTTCCACCCGTCCAGATTCCGGCTATACGGCACATGGGATTTTAGCAAGGCTCTTTGTTCTAAGAGTTGTCATTATCTGGCTTCATTGGTCGGCGTTCCATGCCTGGAACATGAGCACGTCCCAGAGCGGATACTGCCAGTTGTTCTGACCGGAAAGGTGCTCGTGCCACTTTGCTCGAATGGGGCCTGGACGAAAGAAGCCCTCCTGCCTCAGGCGGGCTTCGTCCAACAGATCCTCCGCCCATTCGCGAAGCGGTCCTCTCAGCCACAGGTCAATGGGGATGCCGAAGCCCATCTTCGGCCTCTCCAGCATCTTTTTCGGAACATATCGGTAGAGAATTCGGCGCAAGGCCCATTTGCTTTGGCTTGAGCGTATTTTCATGGACAGAGGCAGGCGCCAGGCGAATTCCACGACCCGATGATCGAGAAGAGGGATGCGTGTCTCCAGGGAAACGGCCATGGCGGCGCGGTCAACCTTGACCAGGATATCGTCCGGCAGGTAGGTCGTCTGGTCGAGATACATCATACGATGCTCGTGCGTGTCGCAATCAAGCCACTGCTCAGGATCGTTCATCGCGGTATTCGGCTCTCTGCCGTGCAGGACTACCGAATCGGGATCATGCCAGTGAGACATCAAGCTTAGGTAGAGTGTTTCGAATGTGCAGGTACCCAGAGACCTGGCCAAGTTGTGTAACGTTGATCCGGGATTTTTGCCTTGCCGAAATCGTTTGGGCATTGCGGGCCGCACAAACGCGTATAAACGATCCCAATGAGAAGCCGGCATCATGGTAACCGCCCTGGCCATACCCCTGCGAAGAGTATCCGGGAAAAGGCTGATACGGCGAAACAGTTTCATTGCCCTGAAATACCGGTTGTAGCCTCCGAAGAGCTCATCGCCGCCATCACCCGACAGGCTTACGGTCACGTGCCGTCGTGCAAGCTCTGAAACGAGAAACGTCGGGATCTGGGAAGAATCGGAAAAGGGCTCGTCGTAAATTGCCGGCAGCATTGGTATGACATCTCGGCATTCTTTCGGGGTGACGTAGAGCTCGGTGTGTTCGGTGCCCAGATGGCGGGCGACTGCCTGGGCGTGATCCGCCTCATTATAGATTTCTTCATGGAAGCCGATGGTGAATGTCTTTACCGGTTGGGAGGATTGTGCCTGCATGAGCGCTACGATCAAGGATGAGTCGAGCCCTCCCGAGAGAAACGCGCCCAGGGGGACATCCGCCAGCATTTGTGCCTTGACTGCTTTTTTCAGAATGCCCTCGAGCTCATCGACCACCTCGCGCTCGTCACCTCGGAAAGGATCTGCAAGTCCTGCCAGAGCCGTGCATTTTGCCGACCAGTAGGATACCGGGCGGATGTTATCACCGGGAGATGTCAGTGAAAAAAATGTGCCCGGGGGTACTTTGAATATGCCCTCGTAAATACTCCAAGGAGCGGGAATGTAGCTGTGGCGCATGAACAGGGCCAGTGCATCCCTGTTTACCACGGCATTGAAGCCGCGGAACACCCGTAGTGATTTCAGTTCGGACGCGAAGACGAAAGACGGGCCTATCGTGCCATAATAAAGCGGTTTTTCTCCCATTCTGTCGCGTGCCAGGGTGAGTGTGCGATTTTTCCGATCCCATAGTGCGAAAGCGAACATGCCAACGATTTCATCCAGTGTACGTTCGATGCCCCATGCATCGATAGCGGCCAGGAGCGTTTCCGTATCGGAATGGCCGCGCCAGGCGATGGATTGTAGCTTCTCCCGCATCTCGAGATGGTTGTAGATTTCGCCGTTGAACACGATCACATATCTACCCGAAGCTGATATCATGGGCTGATGCCCGGCAGCACTCAGATCAATGATTGAAAGCCGCCGGTGGGCGAGCGCAATGCCAGCTGATTCATCTGCCCAGACTCCGCCGTCATCCGGTCCGCGATGGACAAGGGTGTCGCCCATCATCCGGGCCCTGGAGAATATCTCAGGGCATCCCGGAGGTTCTATGAAACCGGCAATACCGCACATATGCTTCCCGATAGTTTATTCATGGCCGAGAGTGTCGGTCAAAAGCTGTTTTCCAGATAGATCAGTCAATAGTTACCTGGTCTCCGTGCTTTTTTTGGAACACGAATTCGTTGTTTCCCGTGCCTTGGCGGGTGATGAGTCTCTGCAGGGTAAAGCCGTGCTTCCTGCAGAAATCGAAGACAGCGTCAGGTGTAGCCGGTTCGTAGGGAAACCCTCCCATCCAGTCTACCAGGTCATGCCAGGGTGACATGCCTCGTGAGGTTATATAGGTTCTCCAGGAAGCCATGGGCTTCAAGCTCAACAACTCTATCAGGCAGGTCCTGCCCCAGACGTGCACGAAGCCATAGGCGAGCAGAAAAGGCCGTACCCACGGTTTCCGGTTGTACAATTTTTTCAGCCGTGCCCAGCGGGATGATTTGCGGCCCTCGTCATTGTAGATCGCCAGAAAGAGCAATCCTCCGGGCCTGACTAATTGGATTGCATTCTCCACTGCCTGCCACAGATTCCCTGTGTGGTGCAGCACTCCCCAGGAATAGACGATATCCCATGTTCCCAGCCTGGAGAGATATACCGTATCCAGGACAGAGCCCTGCTCTATAGTCCAGCTTTGGTCATCAGGGAAGAAGCGCTGTTTCAATTCGAGCGTGCAGGCAACGGACCGGGGGTCATAGTCAAACGAGTGGACCTTTGCGCCCATTCGGTGCGCAGCCAGGGAGAAGAGTCCACTGCCGCTGCCAATATCAAGAAATGTTTTGTCGGTCAGATCATCAAGCTCCAGCATTTCTTTCAGCGAAGCCTCGGCCTCTTTGATTCGATCTTCATTCAGGTGCCTCAGGAACCTCGACCAGTTTTCTCCGAAAGCAAAACGTTCACCCTGAATGACTACCTCATGTGCGCCGTTCATCCGATGGATCTCCTTTGCCTAGAATGTTCTCGATAAGGGCATTCCATTTTGCCATGACAGATTCCTGCGAAAAGGCCTTTTTCACACGCAGTGCCTGAATGCCCATGCGCTCACGAAGCCCACTGTCATGCATCAGTTTCAGCAGGGCATGGCTCAGCAAGGCGATATCTTCCTTGGGCACGAGCAGGCCGTTCACCCCATTGTGGATTATTTCGGCGGGCCCGCTGGGGCAGTCGGCAGCGATGACCGCGCAGCCGCATGCCATGGCCTCCAGCAGGGCGTTGGGGAACCCCTCGTAGCGCGAGGGAAGCACAAAAATACCGGCCCTGGACAGCAATTCCGCCGGTTCGTCCACAATCCCGGGCAGGCTGACTGCATCGCGTATATCCAGGTTCAGAGCAAGCTTTTCAAGCATCGGTCTCTGAGGGCCTTCGCCAAGGATCACGAGACGCCATCCCGCCTCAGCGGCATGCGCCCTGGCAAAAGCCTGGATGAGCAAATCATGTCCTTTCTGCTCAACCAGACGGCCGATTGCAAGGATGGTCTGCTCCCGATGGTTCATCGTTTGACCAGTGCATCCAGGAAGGTTTCTGACAAAGTTTCCGATAACCCAGAGCTTCCTTTCCGGCACGACCCGGCGAGCCCACGCGGTTACTGAACCGGTTTGCACCACGAGCGCGCGAGATAAAGGATAGAGCAGGCGTCTGGAAAGGGACCAGAAAGGATGAAGGTGGTGATATCTCGGGTCGATGCGTTCCGATACTACAACCGGGATACCGGTGCCCATAAGGGCCGCTACCGTACGCATGTTGGTGATATCGATAAAACTGATCACCACATCGGGGCGAGCCCTGATAATCGATCTGCGAAGCTTTATAAACCGATCGGCACGCTTGTCGATCGCCTGCCACGGAGTGCGTGCTCTCCCCCAGAAATTCAGCGCGATTCTCTCCACGCCCGGGGCTAACTGGTAATGATCTTCATCGGTTCCTGAGAGCGTGAGCACCGTGACCCTCTGGTTGTGTAAAACCCACCATCGGGCCATCTCCGTGATGACTCTTTCGGCGCCGCCGGCCGAAAGAGAAGAAACGACCAGGAGTATGTGGCAGGCGGAACCGCTCATTTGCTTCTATCAAGTATCTTCTGGATGAGCGCATTCCACCGGTTCATGATCTCTCCCTGCGAGAAGGTCTCTTTTACCTTTAGGGCCTGATCGCTCAATCGTTGACGGGTATTGCTGTCTTGCATCAGTCTGTCCATGGCGGTGCTCAAGGCTGTGATATTTTCTCTGGGTACGAGCAGGCCGTTGACGCCATGACGGATGATTTCGGCGGGCCCGCTGGGGCAGTCGGCGGCGATGACCGCGCAGCCGCATGCCATGGCCTCCAGCAGGGCGTTGGGGAACCCCTCGTAGCGCGAGGGGAGAACGAAGAGATCTGCCTTGTACATCCACTCTGCAGGCTCTTTTACAACTCCCGGCATGGAGACCGCATCGTGGATGCCCAGATCTTCTGTAAGTCTCCAAAGATTCGATCGCTCGGGACCCTCTCCCAAGATCACCAGATTCCACTGCACATGAGTCTTTTTTACTTGAGCAAAGGCTTGGATCAGAACGTCATATCCCTTCTGCCTGTCAAGCCTGCCTACTGCAAGAATGAAGGGGCCATCAGGCACTTCTGATGCACTCGAGTCCCCTTTCCCCGGCATATTCCGCACACAGTTGGGAATCACCTCTATCTTCGAGACTGGAACTATCTTCTTGGCCCAACCGACAACTGAATCGGTCTGCACCACCAGTGTCGAAGAAAACGGATAGGACATCCGTCTGGCAAATGAACGAAGACAGCTGATCGCGTGATAGCGGGGATCGATACGCTCACTTATGACCAGGGGTATATTTGTGCCCGCCAGAGTGGCGATCATGATGATGTTGATCAGGTCGATAAAGCTGATGACTACATCCGGGGAAAAAGCCTGTATAGTTTTGCGTATCCGGAACAGGAGACGAACATGATCGGCGATATATTGCTGAGGAGTGCGGGATTTCCGCCAGAAGTCAATAGATATTCTATGAATTTTTGGGGCCAGCGCATAATGATCGTGTTCAGGTTCCCAGAGTGTGAGAACGGCAACCTCATGACCGCGGGAGGCCCACCAGTTTGCCATTTCAGAGACCACTCGTTCAGCGCCGCCTGCTGAAAGGGACAAAATCGCCAATAAGATCCGGGGCTGTATCTGTGGGCTTGAAAGGGTCATTTAGGGGAGATGCAAACGTCCTCGATAAGATCATCCCATTGCGCCATAATCTTTGCCTGGGAAAAACGAGAGCTGATTTCGATGGCCTGTTTCCCCAGATTGACTCTCAGTTCTTCGTCTTGCATCAGTCTGTCCATGGCGGTGCTCAAGGCTGTGATATTTTCTCTGGGTACGAGCAGGCCGTTGACGCCATGACGGATGATTTCGGCGGGCCCGCTGGGGCAGTCGGCGGCGATGACCGCGCAGCCGCATGCCATGGCCTCCAGCAGGGCGTTGGGGAACCCCTCGTAGCGCGAGGGGAGAACGAAGAGATCTGCCTTGTACATCCACTCTGCAGGCTCTTTTACAACTCCCGGCATGGAGACCGCATCGTGGATGCCCAGATCTTCTGTAAGTCTCCAAAGATTCGATCGCTCGGGACCCTCTCCCAAGATCACCAGGCGCCAGCCTTTCTGTTTTGCGTCTGCACGGGCAAAGGCCCGGATCAAAAGGTCGTGCCCTTTCTGTTTGTCAAGGCGGCCCACGGCAAGGATGACCGGCTCTCTTTCTTCCGGCATTATCCCCTGCACATGCATCTCGCGCACAAAGTTCGGTATCACCCTTACCCTGCTGAGAGATATTACTCTATAGGCCCATGCAGCTACTGGATCTGTCTGGACAACCAGGGCCTGGGAAAACGGATAGAGCATCCGTCTGACAAATGACCAGTAGCAGCCAATGTCGTGATATCTCGGATCAATGCGTTCCGAGACGATGACCGGGATTCCGCTACCGGCAAGTGCAAGCAGCATGCGGATGTTCGTTCTGTCGATAAAACTGATCACCACGCCGGGATTGTAATCGAGCACTGCACGGCGAATCATGATCTGCTGTCTGACGTACTGTACGGGTATATGAACCCGGGTGCGGGGTATGCTCCAGTCGAAGCGGATCCTCTGAACGCCGGGATGCAGGGGATAGTGGTCGGCGCATGTGCTGTTCAGGGTGAGGACGGCAACCTCCCGCTCATGTACCGCCCACCAGTTGGCCATCTCGGAAATTATCCTCTCAGCTCCGCCGGCACACAGAGAAGGGACGGCTAGGACTACGCGGCCCGGGTTTCCGGTTCTCTGAGCTGTGCAACTATTTATGCGGTATTCTTCTTTATCGCTCATGTCCTTTGTGCTTCCCTGTCCGGTAATCGAGTGTCATATTGTGATCAGCAGAGGCACAAGCACCAGGCAGAAAAAATGCAACCGTGAGCAGAATTCTTTCCTGCGGTATAGACCTGCGACAACATATACCTGATCGGACCCTGACAAGAATGTTGGGTCAAGGGATTCTGCCCAAGGCTTCTCCCCCGTGGGGATTTTTCGGAATAATCAGTTGTTGATTTCAAAACATGTCCGAGGTCGATCTGAGTTGCTTGAGAAATCTGACGAGCCTGCGTACAGGTTCAACGATACCGTTACCGATCCTGTAGGCATAGCTGGCTTTCAGATCCCGGAGGTCGCGTTCTCTATGCTCGATCATTTTCCATGCGATCTTGTTCATGAACTTCAGAAACCTCATATTCTGCACGAAGCCCGGGTTTATGGCAAGGTCACCCTGGGTGATACCGAAGACCCTGCAGAAAGATTCAGCATCTTCAGGGCCGGTCCGTTCGTCCGTTTCGGTCTGCCCGGCTGTTCGGGGTAGGCCGGCGCCATTGACGAGATCCGAGAATGTCCGCTCGTAGAGAGCGATATTCATGTCCGCATTGAAATGCTGGTGGACGAAGGTCCTGGCGTTTTCCGATACGGCAGCGAACTCGTTTCTCTTGTGATAGAGCTCGACAAGCTTATCAGCCCATCGCTCAGGGGCGTTCTCCACGAGGTAGCCATTTACCCCGTCTTCGATGTACGAAGAAGGCGCCAGAACGTTTGAGCAAAGAACAGGCAAGCCCATGGACATGCTCTCCATGACGATTTTGCTTAATCCCTCGTAATCACAGGGATGGCACAACAGGTGCGCATGCTGCATCTCGCTCCAGAGCTCGTCCTGCTTGAGGTAAGGAACCATCTCGATTGAATCGTCCAGGCCATATGAAGCGATTTTTCTCCGGAACATCTCTGTAGTTGCACCGGAGCCGATGAGCTTCAAATGGAAGGGGATTTTCCCTCGAAGGAGGCGTGCAGCCTCAACGATCAGATCCTGTCTCTTCGAGTAGGGGCTGAACCGTGTAGCGGTAATCATCCTCATAGTCTTTTCTTCTGCCCAGCCGCCCCATCTCCTGCCTGTTGCGGGGATCACGCCGATATCGCCGACAAAACTGTGTCTGAAACGGAAGCAGCACCCAAGCTCGCGCTCCTTCATAGCCATGAGATCCTGAAGGCCTGCAGAGATGAAATTGACGCTGTCTATGGCGCCGAACACCATGGAGTAGTCATGAAGAGCGGCTCTGTCTCTCCTAATATGCTCATACCAGTAGAGGCCGGCCATCCTCATGACAATGACAAAGCTCTTCAATCTGGTGCGGATATCAATAAACAGCTTGAGTGCATCGAGTTCATAAAATGTATGTACGAGATGGATATCATGGATAATAATGATTTCGGAAAAGAGGGTGCGAAGCCAGTCGTTTTCTATCTCGTCGATATGAATGCCTCTTGATTCTTTCAGAGATTTCAGGCTCCTGAAGGATGAATGGAATATGACGGTAACACCGTTTATTTTTTTTGTCCTGTACCCGAAAGGAAGGGTTTTGTCGAGGGTGAGGTACACTACGGAATGTCCTTTTTTCGCCATCCCTTCGGCAATGAGACGAAGGGATGTCTCGGCGCCGCCGACATTCCTGCCTGTGTATGTTGAATTCGTTGTATAAATCAGGATGTTCATGAGGGATGGCTGGTATTCCTCAGGGAAGATCCATCACCTGGCCGGTATTCCCCTGTTCATGTCGAATCGAGGAGGGATCATCACTGATATTCCATTGGGCAGTATGAAGCACGGGTGCAGCGCCTATGTAGCGGTCTCTCTGTACGGAGAATTTGAGCAGGCTCCGTACACTCAAGAGGATTTCCCCCCAGTCTGTTTTCTGGTCCTTGAGGAAATGCACCGTGAGGGAATACTTCCCTGTATTCAGAAGCAGCGAATCGATTGTAACCAAAACCTCCTGTGCCCCCGGATGATTTTTTAAAGGCCTTTCAGGGGGGAGGATCTGCAAAACCAGCTTCTGGTCTACATCGGATATAGATAGCAGTATGGAATAACAATCCACGGCCTGATCCATGGTGAAGGTCAGGCCGATCGTCAGGGGTTTGTTCGCATCTATGTGGTGGTAATGATTCGGATCTATGGCCTGAGCATCCGGATAGGTGATGCAGTCGGTTTTGTTGCCGAATCGAACCGCTATGAGCCTCACTTTTCCGCTGCCCACCTGCGTTCTCTGCTCTCCCGCGAACAGATTGTAATACCCGTTTATCACTTCAGAAATATTGTCCGACCGCATGATGGCCCGCCCTTTATCCATGAGTATGCCGGACGTGCATACCTTGCCCAGCTGGGGCATGGAATGACTTACAAAAATCACCGCGGAATTTTCCATGATACGATATATTTCGTTATAACATTTGATTCTAAATCCCACGTCTCCCACAGCGAGGACTTCATCGACAAGCAGTATATCCGGTTCCATCTGTGCTGCTATGGAAAAACCAAGCCGAACCCTCATGCCCGAGCTGTAGTTCTGTACAGGGGTATCGATGAAATCCTGCAGCTCGGCGAATCCGATGATGTCATCCAGCTTCCGGTCGATTTCATGCTTCGTGAGTCCGAGGACCGAACCATTAATGTAGATGTTCTCCCGCCCGGTAAGTATGGGATTGAAGCCGGCGCCGAGCTCGATGAGAGCTCCTACACGCCCGTGCATCTCGATGCGTCCCCTGTCCGGCTTGATGATTCCATTGAGCATCTTTAATAAGGTGCTCTTGCCGGCACCGTTGGGTCCGACGAGGCCCAGACACTCACCCTTTTCAAGCTCGAAGCTCACATTGTCCACGGCCCAGAATTCTTTGGGGCGTAGCTCTCGCGCCGCAGTACTTCCGGTTAATTCGGCAATCATGTCCATCAGGCCGTACCAGAGGCTCTTTTTCAGATCCCGGCAGAACTTCTTCGATACGTTTTGTACCCTTACGAGGGGCTCAGACATGATTCATCACCTGTTCTGTAGGATGGTCCGAATAATTTCTCATGTGCTCATCCGCTCAATAATAATTGGCATTACCAACCGGTAGACGAGCAGCACTACAAACAGCAACACCAATAAGATGCCGTTCGCCCAGAAAAACAATGACAGATAATCCGTGGAGAATCCGGTGAGCCAGTCCCGTGTCGTCAATATCAGTGATGAGAGAGGATTCAGTTTAAGCAGCACCGAGATCCATCCCTGACTCGGCATGGGAAACACGACGGGAGTCACATACATGAGAAACTGCATGACCAGGGGGAGGCCTTTGCCAATATCGGTGTAGAGAAGCCCGATAGGTGCCAGGACCAGTCCGAGAGTCGTACCGGCCATTATGAGCGACAGAACGCCAAGGGGGAAGAGTGCCAATCGCCAGTCTGGATATATACCCAGGACAAGCAGGGCAAGAACCATGATCGCGATCTTGATCGATCCATTGAACAATGTCTTATAAATCCCTGCGAGGATGATCGCTTCCCTTGGGAAGTTGATTTTTGTGAGTATGGACTTGGAAGCCATGGTATCCTGCAGGGGGGCGTTCAGGGCATCCATGAAGATCGCCCAGAGCATGGTCCCAGTCAGAACATACACAGGGTAGGGCAGCTCTGTCTTGCCCACGGAAACTATGCCGCTCCCGTTGAGAAATATCCATACAAGGGTATTGGCTATAGGAAGGATCAGCGCCCAGATAAGACCCAGGGCTGTTTGCCGGTATTGTGCGCTGATGTCGCGCACAGCAAGTCTCCACGCCAGCTCTCGTCCATATATGATGCCGGTCCCCATTTCTTTGAGCAGTACCCACGGGCTGCGGAAGCGGGACTCGGGGGTATATACTGCAACAGTTTTTTTATTCGTCATTATACCTCAGCTGAGTCTATTGTGTTTAGCTTCATATGTCATGCAGCCGGTACAGCTCCGCCCTCCCGGGTGAACCCGGAGTGGAGGGGGTTGGCCGGATATGGCGCTCCATTCTCATCAAAGCGGCTACCATAATCATCGCCTCTGCATAGAGGGAGCTTTAATGCATCATTCGCCGTTGTTACCGACAAGTTGATTATAGCTGCTCATAAACCGCTTGGCAACCGAGTTCCAGCAGATCATGTCCTTGATATCACGCCTCTTTTTGTCCAAGATTTGGAAGGATATACCCGTGGAGAGCGCCATATGGATTTTGTCCGCGAGATCATGCTCATTCCCCGGCCTGAACAGGTACCCATCCCTTCCATGCGTGACCAGCGATCTGTTTGCCTCGATATCGCTGACCACGGGAATCAGTCCGGCCGCCATGGCCTCCATCAGGGCGATCGAGGTGCCGTCGGCAACGGCGGCGGAAACATATACAGACGCGCTTTCCATGATTTTTGCTATTGAGTTATGGTCGACAGGCCCCGCAAACTGCACGTGCCCGGCCGCTCCCAGCCGCTCTGCCAGATCTTTCAACGAGGATTCATGAGACCCTGATCCCGCTATGATGAAGTGTGCTCTAGGTATTTTCTGCACGACCAGAGGAACCGCCCGGATCAGGGTTTCAGCATCGTATACCTTTTCCAGGCTTCTGGTGTGGAGAATGTTCAGGCTGCCGCGGTCGGGAATGATCCTGAAGAATGCCTCGTTTACCCCGGATGAAATGACCTCCGCCCCCGAAAGGCATTCCCGATTCCTCATGGCCTCCGATACCACAGTCACCTTGTCCGAGAGCTTCACTGCCAGGTCGAAGAGCACCTTGACCGGGCCTTTTTCGCTCATCCGCACGTCCATTCCCCGTGCGGTATTGATGACCGGGGTCCTGGTGAGGGTGCCTGCAACAGCCGCAATCAGCCCTGCGGGCACGATCCAGTTTCCGTGGATGACGTCCGGTTTTTCCCTTCTGATGAGATGCAAGGCAGTGAAAAGACCGGTGAGCATGTACACACACATAGCGAGAAAGGGAATTCCTTCACGTTGATTGAGAGGTGTGTTACCGCTGGGAAACCGGAACCGGTGGACCTGTATGCCGGATTCCATCTCGAAGAGCGGGCTCTGCGAAAAGATCCTCGGGGTGAGAACGACCACCTCCACTCCCTGGTTCACTAGCTCCCTGCAGAGTCTGCGGATGAATATCCCCCGGTTGGATCCCTCGTAATCGGGGTACGATGTCGTGACCATGAGGACCTTCATGTGCCCATCCCTATACCACAGTTTTCGCCAATGACAACTGGCAGCTACTGGATCGACATATCGGGCGGTTTCCTTGATCGGGTGAGAATGCTGCACTTCCTCAAGCTATGGCTCGCCATCCGCTGTGACTCGATCATTCATGATATCGGATTACCCTGGAACTTTCATAGCCTCTGATGCAGGAGTGAAATGATAATGTTGTAATACAACCATACAAATCACTTGACAAAAAGACAGGAAACAAAGTATTTTAAATACGGGGAGTTTGCTGAGTTTGTATTGGAGGGTGATCCTGGGAACGACTGTCCTCTGATTTTTCTCTCAGTCTGCCGGGCAGGTCCGTTTCGTTCAGTATTTACCTGAAGACAGCAGAATCATGGATGAAAACCCTGAAAGGGGGAGAAAGTTCACGATGTCCGCGCTTCTTGAAGGGATAAGGATTCTCGATTTCACCTATCTTCTGCCCGGGCCGTTCGCTACCATGATGCTCTCCGATCTCGGGGCAGAGGTGCTGCGGGTCGAGTCGCCCAGCCGCATCGACATGGCGAGGCTCGCTCCTCCCTTTGTCGACAAGGACGGACAAATATCCTGCATGCATGCCACGCTGAGCAGGAACAAGAAATCCATCGCCCTTGACCTGAAAAACTCATGGAGCAACGATATCATCAAACGGCTCATCAGGGAAAAGGGATATACCATAGTGGTCGAGCAGTTCCGTCCGGGCGCCATGGACCGGCTCGGGCTCTCCTATGAAAAGCTCTGCGAATGCGATCAGGGGCTGATCTACTGCTCCATCACCGGATACGGCCAGACCGGGCCTCTGCGGGACCGTGCCGGGCACGACATCAACTACCTCGCTCTCTCAGGCGTCATGAGCTATTCGGGCAGAAACGGCTGCGGCCCCTGCCAGATGGGCATCCAGGTGGCGGATGTGGGATCGGGGTCGAACAATGCGGTCATCGGCATCCTCGCCGCCGTCATCCACCGGATGAAGACCGGCGAGGGTCAGTATATCGACATCTCCATGACCGACGGCATGTTCCCTCACCACGTGGTCAGCGGCATCAGGGCCCTGGTCGGGGATACCGACCCCTGCTTCGAGAGCGAGCTGCTCAACGGCGCCTCGATCTACGGCTTCTATGAAACCTCGGATGGGAAATACCTCTCGTGCGGCGGCCTCGAGCCACAGTTTCTCACTGCATTTCTCCAGACCCTCGGACTGGGCGACTACGTCTGCCGCCTCATGGAGCCGGGAATAACCGAAGAGCTGCGAGAAAAAGTGGCGGATACGATACGTTCGCGCCCCCGGAACTACTGGATAGAAGTGTTCAGCCAGGTGGATGCTTGCGTGGAGCCGGTTCTCAGCTTCACCGAGGCCGCCGGGAGCGAGCATGCGAAGGCGCGGGGGCTCGTCGTGAATGTGCCGGGGCCGGACGGCAATCCGATTCCCCAGATCGGCCTTCCCATATCGTTTTCCGGCTATGCGCCGGAGTACCGGTGGGCGGGCACCCGCCTGGGAAGCCATACCGACGAGGTTCTGCGCTCATTGGACATCCGCGATGATGAAATCGAAGGCCTGAAGAAAAAGGGAATTATTATGTAAACATATAACTCGGAGCTTTAGAGGTAAAAGGAGGAGGAGAAAATGATCGGTATTACAGCGTTTGGCGGTTACATACCCCGCTATCGAATGAGCCGGATGACCATCATCCAGAACATGGCATGGTACTTCCCGGTGATCATGGCGGTTGCGGGAGGGGAAAAGTCAGTGGCCAACTGGGATGAAGACGCGGTGAGCATGGCGGTAGCGGCCTCATACGACTGCATGACGGGCAAAAACAGGAAGGCTCTGGACGGCGTGTTCTTCGCTTCCACCACCATGCCGTTTGCAGACCGTCTCAATGCCGGGGTCATCGCCGCCGCACTGAATGCACCGGAAGAGGGCATAGCGAATGCGGATTTCAGCGCCTGCCTGAAGGCCGGTACCACGGCAGCCATCTCGGCACTGGAGGCCATTGCCTCCGGCGAGCGGAGCAACGTGCTGGTGGCGGCGGCCGACATGAGAAAGGCCAAGATGGCCACCATGGCCGAGATGTTCATCGGAGACGGCGCCGCGGCTGTGCTCTTCGGAAAGGACGACGTGATCGCCGAGTTCAAGGGCAGCTATTCCCTGAACGCGGACTTCGTCGACCACTACAAGGGAGTGGGCAAGGACTTCGACTACCAGTGGGAAGAGCGCTGGGTGAGGGACGAGGGCTACGGCAAGCTCATCCCCAAGGCCATTGCCGGCTACCTGAAGAAGACCGGCGCAAACCTTGCTGACTTCGCCAAGGTGATCTATCCCTGCTACTTCACCGGGACCCACCGCGGAATCGCCAAACAGCTCGGCATTGATCCGTCCAGGTTGCAGGACAACATGCACAATGTCTGCGGAGACACGGGCACCGCCCATCCGCTGCTCATGCTCGCATCCGCTCTCGAGCAGGCGAAGCCCGGCGACAGGCTGCTCCTTGCGGGTTTCGGCCAGGGATGCGACGTGCTGGGCTTCGAGGTGACGGACAAGATCAAAAACTTCCGTCCCGCCCGTGGAGCGGCAGGCTCTCTGGCGGCGAAAGTCGACCTGCCCAACTACCAGAAATACACCAAGTTCAGGGACCTCATCACCGCGGATCTCGGGATCAGGGGGGAGGCCAATCCGAACACGTCTCTGACCGCCCTGTGGCGCAAGCGCAAGATGATCCTCGGTTTCGTCGGGAACAAGTGCACCGCATGCGGAACCCCGCAATTCCCGTCGCTGCCCATGTGCGTAAATCCGGACTGCAACGAGGTAGGAAAGTTCGAGGACTATGAGTTTGCAGACAAGTCGGGAAAGATCCAGATGTTCACCGGTGACATGCTCTCGCCGTCAGTCGACCCCCCGGCGGTATACGGGCTGGTGGAGTTCGACGGAGGCGGCAAGGCGTTTTTGGATTTCACGGACTGCGATCTCAACCAGATCAAGGTGGGCATGCCCATACAGATGTCGTTTCGGCGCAGAATGAAAGACCAGACCCGCGGGTTCACCGGCTACTTCTGGAAGGCCGTGCCCAAGGTGCAGGGATAAGGGGGTCTGATATGGCAAGCGGAATAAAAGACAAAGTGGCAATCATCGGAATGGGGTGTACCAGGTTCGGTGAGCGGTGGAACGACGGGCCCGAAGAGCTTATGGTGGAGGCGTTCCAGGAATGCGTCAAGGATGCCGGGATCGACAAGAATGAGATCCAGGCCGCATGGCTCGGGACCTGCTTCGACGAGGTCATGGTGGGCAAGAGTGCCCTGTCGGCCTCCATGGCTTTGCGGCTCCCCAATATCTCGGTTACCCGGGTGGAGAACTTCTGCGCGAGCGGGACCGAGGCCTTCAGGGGGGCTGTCTACGCCGTGGCTTCCGGGGCCTGTGACATCGCTCTGGCCATCGGCGTGGAGAAACTCAAAGACATCGGCTACGGCGGCCTGCCCGAGTTCAGCACGGCCATCGGCACCACCAATGCCCTGTGGTTCCCAAACCTCACTGCACCGGGCGGATTCGCCATGCTGGCATCGGGCTACGCAGCCAAGTATGGTCTCGACATCATGGACGTCAAGCGGGCCATGGCCCATGTATCGGTCAAGAGTCATGCAAACGGTGCACGCAATGCGAAAGCCCACCTGAGAAAACCGGTCACGGACGAGCAGGTCATGAACTCGCCCATGATCGCCTTTCCCTTGGGCCTCTTCGACTGCTGCGGCGTGAGCGACGGCTCTGCATGCGCCATCGTCACCACCCCGGAGATCGCAAAGAGCCTCGGCAAGAAGGACATCATATCGGTCAAGGCGCTCCAGCTGGCCCTGAGCAACGGCACCGAGATCGCCTACAAGTGGGACGGTGCACATTTCACCACCACGACCAGGGCGAGCAAGGCTGCCTACGACGAGGCGGGCATCAAAAATCCGCGTGAGGAGATCAGCATGATGGAAGTGCACGACTGTTTCTCCATCACCGAGCTGGTGACCATGGAGGACCTGCACATCTCCGAACGGGGCAAGGCTCCGAAAGACATCATGGACGGGTTCTACGACCTGGACGGCAAGCTTCCCTGCCAGCCGGACGGCGGGCTGAAGTGCTTCGGCCATCCCATCGGGGCCTCGGGCCTGAGGATGCTCTACGAGATGTACAACCAGCTCCTGGGCAGGGCCGGAGACCGGCAGATCAAGGATCCGAAGTTCGGGCTCACCCACAATCTCGGCGGGTTCCCCATGATGAACGTGTGCAGCATCGCCATCGTCGGCAAGTACGGGACGTGATCTTCTGATGAAAGGAGGGATGTATGGCTGACAGCACAAAAGTCGGAAAAACGTATGATCCCATTGTCTGGGAGGTGGAACGGGGCAAGATCAGGGAGATGGCGAAGGCCATCGGCGACCCGAACCCCATCTACCTGGACAAAGAGGCCGCGATCAGGGAAGGATACCGCGATACCCCGGTTCCGCCCACGTTTCTCACCGTGCCCATGATGTGGAGCTCTTCCATGCCCGTGCTCATCAACGATCTCAAGATCAATTTCATGATGGTGCTCCATGGTGAGGAAGAATATGAATATTACAGGGATATCTATCCAGGGGATACGATCACCGGAATACCGAAGGTCGTGAGCGTGGAAGAAAAGACCAGCAAGGCGGGCAAGAAGATGGACATGATCACCGTCGAGATCCTTTATAGAAACCAGAACAACGAGGATGTCGCCAGAGCCAGAACCCTGCTGGTGGAGAGGAAATAGGGAGGCGGATTATGGGAAGCGAGCTCTATTTTGAAGACGTCAAGGTCGGCGACGCCATGCCTGCACTGTCCAAGGGGCCCGTGGCGAAGCTCCAGCACGTGATGTATGCCGGTGCTTCGGGTGATTTCAACCCCCTGCACACAGATGATGATTTCGCCCGCGCCGTCGGCATGAAGGACGGGGTGATCTCGCACGGCATGCTCATCATGGGGTTTGTGGGCCAGGCGATCACGGCCTGGGTGCCGCGGAAGTACCTGAAGAAGTTCGGCGTGCGCTTTGCCGGGATGACCAAGCCGGGCAACACCATCACGATCACCGGAAAAGTCACGGACAAAAGGCAGGAGAACGGCGAAAACCTCATTTTCTGTGAAGTGGTTGCCCAGGATGAGAATGGTGATGTAAAAATAACCGGGAACTTTTCCGCGGCCCTGCCGTCGAAGAGAGGCTGAAAAGAGAAGATTTGAAGGAGGAGACAGGTATGTCAAAAATAGATTTTACCGGAAGGGTAGCGATTGTGACGGGAGCGGGAGCAGGTTTGGGCAGGTGTTATGCGCTGGAGTTGGCGAAGCGCGGAGCGAAGGTAGTGATCAACGATCTGGGGGGGACCAGGGACGGTGTAGGCTCAGACAGTTCTGCGGCGAACAAGGTGGTGGAGGAGATCAAGGCTCTGGGCGGTCAGGCTGTGCCGAACTACGACAACGTAGCGACGGTGGCGGGTGGAGCGAACATTGTCAAGACAGCGGTGGACGCCTTTGGGAAGGTGGACATACTGATCAACAACGCGGGGATATTGAGGGACAAGTCTTTTACGAAGATGGAGGAAGAGAACTGGGACAGCGTGATGAACGTGCATCTGAAAGGAGCCTACTGTGTGAGCAGGCCTGCCTTTGAGGTGATGCGTGCGAACAATTACGGCAGGATCATCATGACGACATCTGGAGCGGGTTTGTTCGGCAATTTCGGTCAGAGCAACTATGCTTCTGCGAAGATGGGTCTGATCGGTTTGACGAATGTGCTGAAGCTGGAGGGAGCCAAGTATAATGTCAAGACCAACGTGATTGTGCCGGTGGCTGCATCCCGGCTTACTGAAGATGTGCTGCCGCCGGAGTTTTTCGAGAAGATGAAGCCCGACTACATTGCGCCTGCGGTTTTGTACATGTGCTCTGAGGAGTGCCAGGACTCGGGCATGATCATCAACGCCACCCTGGGCTACTTCAGCCGTACGGCC
>Ga0255343_1001066_pt1 | contig 38996 bp, 47 predicted proteins | sample wastewater_treat_4_FD_192413 | JGI IMG/M metagenome (GOLD analysis project Ga0255343, IMG submission 192413) | Wastewater microbial communities from Lulu Island WWTP, Vancouver, Canada - plant16 | ecosystem: Engineered > WWTP > Wastewater > Unclassified | place: Canada: Vancouver, British... | reverse complement strand
TAGCCTCAATTTTAGTGATTTGCTTTTCGGCGTTATATTGCAACGAGTTGAGCTCGTATGTCTCACTTATCGTCCGAACCGCTTCCTGTACCTTTTCATTCAAATCTTCTAATTTAACTTCCACAAATATAAAGTATATTGATAATCAATTAGTTACTTTTATCAAGGTACAAATGATATGCAAATGTACGTATAAAACCATATAGAAAAAGTACAAATGGACATTACTTTGTATGATAACATCCTTTTCTACAGATTAAGGGTTAATACAATGATATACTACTGATATTCAGCATATTGAAGCTGTTCTTCCTTGCATTCAACAAAGAGCGTTAAATTATATTAAATCCTACGGGCCATTATGATTCGTGCAAAGATAATATTTTGCAGTCAAAGGAAGAAAGACTTCTTGAACCACTTCTATGGTTCTATACTTCTGTTTCTGACATAAGCTGACCCGTACGGTTTTCGGGTTTTAGACGGACATATATACAGTTTACTTTAGGTTAGCATATATATAAGAGCTAACCAAGGTAAACTAAAGTGTTTTTGTCCTGTAGATACTGCACTTTGTGGACTCTTTTCTCCTTTGACTGCAAAAACCTCTTATAGCCTTATCTCCACCTATAACGTCACTTCACACTGCTGTACCATGCTGTCTGCCATGTACCACCCCATCGGGCTTTGATAAGAATTGTGTTGCAAAGGTACCTGTCATGGCGTTCATCCTGCAAGGTCGGTGCCTGTGGTTTGTCCGTGAAATCTCCACGCTCTGATTGTGTCAGAGGTAGTATTTGACGGCAAAACCTTGCATTGATGAGCCATAACACCTTTTGGGGGCAACATAATTCTTTAATCAATCCCGATGGTAGTTGGTTCTACATAAGGGAAGAAAATAAAAATTTTATCTTATGGCTAACATTTGCGACACTCAGTACAAGGTGACAGGCTCACGCAAAGCCGTGGCAGACCTTTGGAACACACTCCAAGAGTTGGAGGTGAACAGTAAGAATGTGTATCTGTATCTCTTGGCAGAACACTATGGCATTAACTACGAGAAGAAAGGTATCTCGGTGAGAGGACACATCTATTGGGCAGAGTATGAGGAGAACGTGGAAGACGATTATGCCCTCTTGTCCTTTGACACCGAAAGTGCCTGGTCTTCCTGCGACTTGTTCTTTGAGGAGGTGAACAAGGCACTTGGCAATGAACTTTCAATCAGTTGGCGAGAGGTTGAACCAGGTTGCGACATCTTCTATACGCACGATGAGAACGACTTCTTCCCCGAAGAGTGCTACGTCACTGCATACGGAGAACTCTTTGAGGATTGTGAGGGTGCTTACTCCACCTTTGGCGATGCCATCAAGTTGTGGTGTGAAAAGACAGGTATCTCACAGGACGGAAGAAACGAACAGAAGATGATGGACTTCATCAATGAATACGAGTATGAGGCAGAGGACACGAACTTCTGCATCAATCCAATCACATTCGGCTAACAAGGAGGAACGGATATGGCAACGATAGACATGGAGCAGTTGGACGGTGTTGTAGGGTGCTTCTGCACCTTGCTTTATCCCCGAAGAGGTCAGACAGAGGGAACGATTGTCGAGGACTTGGGTTGTGAGGTCATTGTCCAGCTCATCAACGGCAAGGAAGTGACGGAGTACAAGGATGATGTTGTCATCTGTGAATAATCAAGAGAAAGAGTCTGTTGGCTATGTGGTTTGCAGACTCTTTCTTCCTTTGACTGCAAAAACTCTTTTAGGACAATCCTCCAATGAGGTTATGGCTGTTGTAACTGAAATATCTTGGGAGCAAGTTGTGCGGTTTGCTCACTTGCTCCAGTCCTGTTATAGAAGCGATGCTTCGACACCTGTATAGCGACACGTCGCCAGAGTCCCTTCGCCATTTAAGCGACCCGTCACCTTGTTATAGGAATGGTTATTTCGCCTTTTGGTTTTACTCGTCTGTCTTTTGCGACTCTTCCTTGTCGGACACAGAACTTGGCTTTGGCATGATGACAGTGCTATCGCCAATCCTCTGATGTCAGTCCTCCTTTGGCTTGATGCCTCTATTGGTAAGCTGACCCTTTGGCTTGTCGTTCATTGTGCATCAACGTTCTTGCTCCTCCATCTTCTGCTGATACAGCTGTAAGGTCGGATTTCTCGCTTCGTTTCTCCAGGCATACAGCCATAGCAGTGCCTCTGTCAGTTGCATACGGATTACCTCCTTGCTTACAGCCATTGTTCCATTGTTTGGCCCCGTCTTTTTCTGAATTGAGTTATTTGAAAGCCACTTATTTTTACCATGCAAAGGTAGCGTGATGCTGCGAAGGACTTCCTCCTTCTTGTGTGGCCGCTATCGCTGTGACCAATAAAATAGTGCGTAATCTTCCTTTTTCTCCCTTACCGCCAACGACAAAAAGAGTATTGCGAACGATTTTCATGGTGCTTCCCACATGGTGCCACATCCCTGCTTTTGAATGCATGTAAAAATTAAGTTTCACTTTTAAATTCAATTCAAAATGAAAAAGATCGAGAACAACTTCACAGTTTCAGGTTTCGTAGGTAAGGATGCAGAAATCCGTCAGTTCGCAAACGCCAGCGTAGCACGCTTCTCATTGGCAGTAGGCCGTCAGGAGAAGAACGGCGAGGAAACCAACCGCGTATCGGCTTTCATGAATATGGAGGCATGGCGCAAGAACGAGCACACCGAATCATTCGACAAGCTCACCAAGGGCACGTTGCTCACCGTCGAGGGTTTCTTCAAGCCAGAGGAGTGGACAGACAAGGATGGCGTGAAGCACTCCAGAATCATCATGGTTGCAACCAAGTTCTACGAGTGTCCCGACAAGGAGGAGACTCCTGCGGAAGAGCCGGCCAAGCCAGCAACCAAGAAAGGCAAGAAATAGCCTTTCCTCTCCATAACAAGGCGACCTTCGGGTCGCTTTTGTTTTGCTCAGGGACATCAATCTGCTGTTATAGCGTGTGATAATCTTCTCTAATAACAACCATGTGCATTTATTAACCATAACGGCAACGCCGTCTTCCTTTATTCTAACCACTTCGTCCCTCACCATTTGCGAAACGTCACCAAGATGGTTGGCATGCAGACATTCCTGGCTGATGGCAACAAAGTCGCTATTAGCCAAGAAAGACAGTATGCCAAGGTCTGAACGCGAGAGGACTACCATCTATGCCACAAGATGCCGAAGCCGAGGCTTCTGATAATTGTGTCCTTTACTGGCTATCCACTCGCCTTGATATTCAGACCGTCAATCTTGCGACAGCTTCACTACCCACCCACGCCTGCTTTACTGTTCTTCTTCTCTTTGACTGCAAAATATCTTCTGCCATAATCGGTGTGTCCGTCCATATGCGTTGTACCGCTTCGCCCCACACCTTCAGAACGGCATTACTGTACGGACACCGCACGAATCCCATGTGACAGGCAGCCAACAATGGCACTATCAGAAACTGCCACTTCAGATAACTGCCCTTATTGCTGTCTGGCTGTCCCATTATTGGGCTTCGGCAATGACCGTGTAATGCCATTCTGCCCACCCATACCACTTTTACCACTAATCAACTGTTTTACAATTTTTCTTCTGCTATACAAGAGTCAGTTCTTGTCCACTCAGGCATATTGCATGTGGCCGACAAGTCTGCTACGTCCAATATGCCTCAGTGTCCTGCGGCAAGGACAAGGCACATTTGTCATGCTGACAAGAGTGCCCGATTTGTCCGTTGCGCAACTGTCTCTTCTTACCTGATATACGTTACTATCTACCTCTAAATTATACTGCTACGCCCCACACCTTAGCGAAGCGTTACAAGGTCTGTCGTCATACAGACACCCTTGGCTGATGGCAACACGTTGCTATTAGCCAAAGCTGACAGTATGACGAAGTACCGACGCGAGAGAATTATCTGTCCGTGCTACAAGCTATCAAGGCTGAAGCTTTGATGACTTGCATCCCGGTCAGCCAACACACTCGCTTTATATCGGTACAGCAGACCTGCAAACGCTTCACTGCCCACCCTTACTGTTTCAATCTTTCTTCTTACCTCTTTATATATAACACATCATTCCTTTTGCAGACAATATCAAAGATCTTCTTCCAATCAGCGCAGTGGTAGGCATATTTCCTGCAAAGTTAGCCGCCTCAGAGACAATCGTCAAATTCTGCTTGTGGTCTTGTGACTGTGAACAATCTTCCTTTTCCTCAGAAAAGAGTATTCTTCACACATAATTTGTCTTTATGTCTTTTCTTGCGGCTTGTGGGAGCAGAAAATATCCCTCCACAGGCTGAAAGGCCTCGAAAGGAGGGAAGAAAGAAACGGTTAAGCGAACGCAGAGGGAATTTATTCACTATGCTGAGCGTAAGTTTCTTCAACGTAGTTAAAAACAAGTCCAGCGACATGGGCGACAAACTTATTTGTATCACAAAAAAATGAAAGGCAATGAAGATTATCATCCTGCATGATGCTGACGCACGCATCGAGTATCTTGACGTAGCCGACCATCTTATCGGCTCAGACATCGAGGAGTTTCTTACCAGACAGGGCTTCTCAGTGAACAACATCACATGGCTTGTCACATCGGCAGACCATATCCCAGTGGTTTACCACAAGTATGACATCGACCGCAAGACCGGCGAGACGACTCACACCCAACGAGAGGCGGAACTTAAAGACCTCACTATCCACGGACAACTCCAGGCATTGAAGCTTCGGGAGCAGGACGAACTAAAAGTGGCTCTTCGCAAGTACGGCACGGAAGTGGACGGAGGCTTTGAAGTGCATTTCGAGGGAGAGCAGCCCATCGTAGCAGGTTATCTCTTTGACGAGCCTCGTGACATCGTCATAGATGCAGCTCGTTTGGATGCTGACGGCAACTTGCCGATTCTCGGAGAGGACAAGGAAGTGAGGGATGGACAATACGACATAGAGCCAAGCGACATATTTGGCGGTCAGTTGGACTATGTCACGTCGAGTATAGGTGCATGGATGAAGGAGGAGCATGTATGACCCAGTGCATCGTATATGACGAGACTACCAAGGAGAGCGAGGCCTTTTGCTCATTGACCGCAGCCAAGAAGTGGATGCGAGAGCGCATCAAACAGAAGCATGAGGTAAGCGGACAGAAGTACAGGGTATATTCCGACGGAGAGTTTGTTAATTGCGGCTCTATCAGTCTCACAGGCAGCAACAAGTCTTTTGTCGCCAATACAAGGCAGACGAAGAAAGGATATTAATAACAAGGTAACGGCAAGCCTAACCAACTTGCCACACATATATTGATATGGAAAAGCAAATATTGAGTTTTAATGACTTGCCATCAGCATTGTCATTAGTAATAAACAAGCTGGAGATTTTAGAAGAAAAGTTTTCCACACTAATGACTCAAATTCAGCCCGATAAGGGATTGGAATGGCTTAGTGTTTCCGAATTGAGTGAGTATCTCCCTACCCATCCAGTTGAACACACAATCTATTGTTGGACAAGCAATAAACAAATACCATTCCATAAGAAGGGGAAACGTATCATGTTCCTCAAATCTGAAATTGATGAGTGGATGCAAGATAACAAGAGTAGGTCACGAGCAGAAATTATGAATGAAGCAATAGCTTATGTTCAATCAACAAGAAAAGTCATTTAAATAACAAGGTAACGGCAAGTCTAACCAACTTGCCACTATAACATTTTCACATTATGATTTACACTCACACTATCGGACGCATCGGAGCAAAGGATTGCCGCGTCATCACAGGTACACACGGAACATTCATGGCTGTTGACATCGCAGTGGACGACTACAGTAAGGGCAAGCAAATCACCACTTGGGTAAGGGTGAAGAGCAGCAAGGAGAACCATATCCGTTTGGCTGAATACCTCACCAAGGGTCGTATGGTGCTTTGGAAGGCACACTGACTTCTTCCATTTGGACAGACCGCAACGGAGAGAACCACATACAGCATAGCATCATAGCTGACTCCATCGCCTTTGTCAATGCAGGGAAGAAGGATGCAACCGACACACCTGCAACAAAGGCACGCAAGGCAGCCAAGGCAGAGGGCGAGGCTCCCGTACCGCCAGCCGATGCACCGCAGGACAAGAGCGAAGACCTTCCCTTCTGAGGGTAGTATCAACTGAGAGTAGTAAGTACTAATCGTAGTAAATCCGCTTTTACTATGGTTAGTATGTACTATCAGTAGTAGAATAGTAAAGTAGTATTCACTAATAGTAGTATCATGTTATGACACAGATAATTGCAGTATTAAATCACAAGGGTGGTGTAGGGAAAAGTACGACCGCAGTAAGCCTTGCGGCAGCTCTGCAACTGAGTAAGAAGAACGTCTTGGCTATTGACATGGATGGACAAGCCAACCTCACGGAAGCCTTGGGATTGTCCATCGAGGAAGAACAGACAGTCTATGGCGCAATGTGTGGACAGTACACCTTGCCGTTGGTCAAGTTGCACAACGGCATCACCGTCTCACCCTCATGCCTTGACCTGTCTGCGGCTGAGTTAGAGCTTATCAGCGAGCCGGGACGGGAGCTTATCTTGAAGGGACTTATCACCAAAGCCATCGCCAAAGAGCATTTCGACTACATCATCATCGACTGTCCACCGTCATTGGGCTTGCTGACCTTGAATGCCCTCACCGCAGCCGACTACATCATCATCCCTGTTCAAGCGCAATACCTTGCCATGAGAGGTATGGCAAAGTTGATGGACATCATCCGCATCGTTCAGGAGCGGCTCAACTCCAACCTTAAAGTGGGCGGCATCGTCATCACCCAGTTCGATCGCCGCAAGACGTTGAACAGAAGCGTGAGGGAAATCGTCAATGACAGTTTTCACGAGAAGGTTTTCAAGACCGTCATCCGTGATAATGTGGCTTTGGCAGAAGCACCCATCAACGGCAAGACTATCTTTGAGTATAATCCCAAATCCAATGGTGCCAGTGATTATATGTCTTTGGCAAAAGAAGTGTTAAACTTAAAATAGCATAGCCATGAGCAAGAGCAGTATGTTGAAAGAGGGAATGAAAGGCGGTCTCAACGGACTCCTTTCTTCCACAAAGAAGCCGAGTAAGGAGCAGATAGTCACAGAAACTACACCAGCACCACCTGTGTCTGTTTCTGAGACTACCGAAGTGCCGGTGCATTGCAATTTCCTTATCAACAAGAGCATCCACACGAGGATGAAGTACCTCGCCATCAAGAAAGGGATATCCTTGCGTGATATTGTCAATGAGGCAATGACAGAATACCTAAAGCGGCATGACACATGAGTGCCGCGCGGTATCATCGCCGGACAGACGATGATACCGCTATCTCTTCTATAAACAGACTTTACTATCCGTAGTTTGGTAGTAAATACTATTCGACTATTATACTATTCGTAGTCGATACTACTTTTAGGAAATACTATCCAACTCATTTTTAGGGCAATAGTTTTCTCTGCTTGTAGGACTGTCTCCATGCTGATAAAAAGCAATGTCGTTCCCTATTACAAGATTTTCTCTTTTTCCCTCATATCAACTATCGTCCTTCCCCATATACGGCATAGCCCCACGCCATCCCGCCCTGGTTCCCCTTTTATGTAACAGATTTCTTTTCGCCTGCCTTGCCGCTGCGGATATTGTTTTGCAAAGGTAATGCTGGCGATTGTTCAAACACCAAATCGTCCATTGCATTTGACCGAAAAATCTTCCTCTGCGTGCAGAGCGTATTTTTCGCTCCCGATTTGGCTTTTTGATCGCCATCACTCTTGGAAAGCAAAAAATATCCCTTGGGCAGGCAGGAAAAGCCTCCGAAATAAGGGAAGAAAAAACATAAGAGCAATGGCACACAAGAATGACTATCAAATCCAAAAGCAGTTAGACAAGCCTCAGACTTGGTTCTGCAAATACTATCCCGCACGCATCCGCAATGTGGGTGAGAAGGAGATTGCCGACAGACAATTAGTGTTTGACTTCAAGGACGGAAGAGCCTACGAGGAAGTGGCGCAGCGCACCGCAGAGAATATGCTGACACTCTACGGCAAGGGTTGCGTGAACATCGTCTTCGCCCCCGTTCCAGCATCCACAAGCGAGAGCAACGAACTCCGCTACAAGGCTTTCTGCCACATGGTTTGTGAACTGACAGGAGCGGAAAACGGCTACGAGCACGTGAGGGTATGCGGAGAGCGTAAGACCATCCACGATAACCGCAAGAACGAGGATGAAGTCCGCAAGGCGAATGTCATTGAGTTTGATGAGCCGTTCTTCGACAACAAAATGGTGTTGGTCTTTGACGATGTGATAACCAAGGGTCTCAGCTATGCCAAGTATGCCAACCAACTCGAAAGTCTCGGGGCATGTGTTATTGGCGGTATGTTCCTCGCACGCACACATTATAAAGTAAGGTAAAGTATGACAAAGTACGACAAGGCAGTGTCCGTATGCTTCAGCGGACACCGCAGCGTACCCTTCGCCAAGCGGAGGGAGTTGAAGCAATGTCTCAAATCGGAGATAGCCGAGGCGTATGCCGACGGCTACCGGTATTTCTATTGTGGCATGGCAATGGGATTTGACCTGCTGGCGGCAGAAGCCGCCCTTTCGTTGCAAAGCGAGTTGAAGGACTTGCAGGTGATAGCCGTTGTGCCGTTCCGTGGTCAGTCTGACAGGTGGAGCAAGGAAGAGCAAGCCAAGTATGATGCCATCCTGCGCATCGTGGATGACGTGGTCGTATTGAGCGAGCGATACTATAATGGCTGCCTTCTGAGGCGCAACGACTACATGGTCAACCGCAGTTCACGGCTCATTGCCTACTTCAATGGCAATCCCAAGGGCGGCACATTCTACACCGTCAGAGAAGCCAAGCAGCAGGGCTTGGACATAGTGAATCTTCATAATAGTGTATAACCCATAAAACAGAAAATGCTTATGGACGATATTGTTGCAATCATCGTTTGCTACTTCGTGTTCGGAGCTTTGGGCAATGTGCTCAGAGCTTTGTTCGGCGGAGAGAGACGAAACGACTTCCGCCGTGACCGCTAAGCGTCTTTAAACCAAGATACGCTGACAGCCATACGTCTGCACCTTACCCCAAAAAGATGCAGCGGATAATTGTGTCCGTAGGCAAGGATATTCAGATTCCTCACCTTAACATTTTGATAAAAATAAAGATACTGCTGCCTATATTTCAAGACAGCAGTATAAACCTTACTCTGCAGGTGTCCATTTGCAACGCACAGGAGAGACGATTGCACCCTCTGCCTTCAACTGTTTCATTGCTGCATCTACCTCTTTGCGGTCGAGACCGCTGAGTTCTGCGATTTTACCTGCGTTGAGAGGCTGACCAGCCTCTTTCATTGTTGCCAATACTTTTTCTTTTGCGTCCATTGTTTTGATGATTTGATGTTTTGTTTATAATCTTGTTATTAACTCTTGTATTTTGTCTTCCCTTATAATCTTCGGTTGTGCCTTACCTGCCAGAACGAGAATTTTCTTCCCGTTTCTGTAGATGTGCAGCTGTCTGCTTCGTACCACTGCTGTCAAGGTCTCATCATCCTGCATGGCTTGCCATATAGGATAATACACACCTTCTGGTTCAAACAACTTCTTCTGAAGGTGTGAGCACATGTTGGTTGTATCTATTGTCATATCGTTACGTCATATCATTAACATGATTCTGCCAGCTTCTTTTGTGAACATTTCAGGGAAACGGCAGATTGTTGCATACACCTGCTTGCTTGTCACAGGCTGACCGTCCTTTCTCAGGTGCAGCCCATGACGATTGATGGCATCGGCTATCTGGTCGGTTGTCATGCCGCCATTTCGCTTTACCATCACATATACTATGGCTTCTTCTATCTTCATCCTTTATTCATCTGTTTTTCAATCCATGCCATCAATACGGCAACAGCATATTCCTGTTCTTCCTTGGTCAGTGCCCTGCCAGCAGGTATGTGATGCCACTTGAAAAAGCATCCCCGGCAACAACAACCAGTGGCATGTTGGGCCAGGAAAACAGGATGCCCACGCATGGGAGTCTGCTTGCCGTCGTTCGGTATGACAGCCGGAGCAAGTCTTTTTGCCACAAAGTCCTCTGCGTGTTTTCGTATCGTCGGCAATCCCTTTTCCATTACATACTCCCTGTCTTGCTTGGACAGATGGAAACGGCTGCGAAAGTCAGACTTTGCCAGCCTCTCAAAGAGATTGGTCAGGTCGTACTCTGTTTTCTCAGAAGGAATGCTCTCATGCGGATCCTCCTCTTGGAACAACGATGGATATATGTATTTCTGTGACATCATTATCTGTTACTTCTTATTTCCAGTGTTATATCCATATACGACCGCTTGCCGTCTATATAGTCGGCATAGAGCATTTCCTCACTTCTGCCTTTCAGAACATGGCATTTGCCGCATATCTCACAGTTGTGTAGGCATTTCCATTCATTCAGAACGTAATCCAAACGTTCCTCTCGTGTAGATGATTCAATAGAGGGTGTGCTCATAATCAGTGTCTCCCACAGCATGGTCAATCAGTGCCTGAAACTCTTCTTCCGTATAGTCGTCTTCCCAACCATACGTTACGTCCTTTATGCCCAAGGTAAACCCTAATGCCTCAGAATAGGATATGCCAATTTCAGCTGCAAGGTCTCTTGCCGCTTGAAAAATCTGCTCTTCTTTGCTTAAGGGTAGTTGTTTCGCCTTCTTATGTTTTTTCTTCGGTTTCCCCATTTGAGTATATTCGTTTAATAATCAGCGTTGATGGGCATCTTGAAATTCCTGTATTTCTTTCGGAGTTCCTCATTTTGCGCCTTCATTTCCTCATACATATCATTCAGTGCGTCAGGAAATCCCCATCCACAAGGGCTTGCCCAACGAAGGCATTGCTTGATTCGGGAATCATACTTGTCCCAAAGGTCATAAAGCACGATGTGGCGCAATGTCTTGTCGAAATTACTCTCAACAGAATCATAGAATTGCTCCCACATGTCTCCATAGTCATAAGTGAACTGACAGGCATTCTCCATATAGAACACCATCAATTCTGCGACTGAATCTTCCGAAGGCTTCAGTTTCTTGAAGTCGGACAATGCCTTGCGGCACACTGAGAAGCGTGTCTTTGGCTCTCTGTTTCTGCTCGGATAGAACTCTTCCCGTATGATGTGCTTATACTCTTCCAGCTTCTGACCCTCATTCGGCTCTGCATAGAAGTCAAGATATTCCTTTGCCTCTTTCCGTGCAGAATAAAGTTCCAATACCATTTTTATTATCTCACTCTTGTCCATGGACATGAGGACAGACTTTAATTTAGATTTTGACATTTCTGCTCTTTTATCTTAAAAACGGGTCAATCGTTGCCAGCAACTCTGATTTCTGCATCACACCGCTCGTCCTCCACAACACTTCGCCGCGTCTGAACAGCATCAATGTGGGCACAGACTGTATGCCATACTGACTTGCAGCCACCCCATACTTGTCCACATCTACCTTGATGATGCGGATTCTGTCACCCAACACTTCCTTCACCTGCTCAAGGATGGGGTGCATCATCTTGCATGGCTGACACCAGGTGGCGAAGAAATCGACCAAGACAAGTTGGTCACTTGATATAACGTCTTTGAATGTTTCCATTACGATTTTCTGTAAAATTATGCTATTTTCTTTCCTATTATCTTACAATACTGCCCTGCAAATGTTAAAATCGAGAAGAATTCAATGAAAAACCTTCGTTATTTCAAAGAATATTCGTACCTTTGCAGCGCTCATCTATAGATAGAAGGAGTTTCGAGACCCGGTTGCCTTTGATGCAATTCGGGTCTTGCGTTTTATAGTGGTGTCTGCAATCTCTTTTTCATCTTCTTTTCCAGAGCCTTTTGTCCATACTCTTTGTTAAGATGGTATGCAGTCAACAGGTAGAATCCGTTGCTACGTTGTTGCTCCAAGACAATAACATACTTTTCCACCTTATCATAGATGTATGTTTTCTTGACCTTACGCTTTTTGCCGTCCCTCTCTTCTATGGTAAATACATCCAGATTGTCTGGTGTCAATTCTCTCACATGGTGATTTATCCAATGAAGCCTTTGTGAACGAGCCATCTCGAATACTCGCTTTGGATAAGTCGTACCGTCTTCGTTCTCAACCATGAATTCTTCACAGGTAAGATGCTTGAACAATCTTGCCATGTCAATCTCGCCATCTGTCTTTATAGGATAGATGCGCCACCCTCTGAATGAGAATTGACAGTTATCTTCTATATCACGCTTGAATATTGCATGAAGATCATGGTCTCTTTCTCGTTCACTGAGATATGCCAGTTCCAGCAGCTCAGGGTATTTCTTGATAATATTCAAACTGCTCATTGGCTATTTCAGTGCGATAAAAAACAAATTAAACTTCTTTCTAAATTTGGGAGTTGTGGTGTTGAGACTGATATTACAGTGTTTTTTTATCTTTTCAATCAGCTTCATTTTGGCTCTCACCCTTCCTTCAACTTCCCCCTTTTCATATCTAAGGTTGTAGTTGATGGCTCCCATTAGAACATCTGCCAATTGGATGAACACACTTTCGTGTGAACGTATAAACTGAAACCTGCCAATGGAAGAGTTGTATTCCATTATTTTTCTGAGCCTCTCCAGTTTATCGCTACTGCATGTGTCCTTGATATCCATATATATGTTATATGTATAATCCATGTCCATCTTGTGATGCAGCAATTGGTAGTACATGCGGAAGTAGAAATCATTAAACGTATAGTCTTCTCGTTTCTCGTCAATCTGACTCTTGTCAACAACCACAGCCCTAAATTCCATGTCATTCATAAAGAACCAGTCTATAAGCTCTGCATAGACTTTATACGTGGCCTCGTGGACATTTGTCCATTTCAGTTCATCACTATAGCCGTGCTTCTTCTTAATATCTTTTATCGCATCTTTTGCCATGCGGATTTGTGTGTATGCTATACTTGTACATCCCAAAAGCATGTAGGGATGACCGTCATGCACCATGTGGGTGCTTTCATCACAGTAGATGTTGAATGTCTTATTCATTGTATCTGTTTTTTGTTTATTCTTTATTCCTTTTCTTCAGCGGTCCACTATGAGGTCCACGGTTCAGCGTCACACCATGCTTGTTGAGTATGCGGAACACGGAACTTCGGCTTGTGAAGCCGCTGATGGCAAAGATGTCATCAATGCTGTGCCCCTCGTTGTACATGTTCACTATGTTCTTCTCACGCTCCAGTTTCGACAGTGCCCTTTCCGACTTCTTGGGCGGACGGATATTCTGTTGCAGATGGATGATGTGTGCCGATGCCTTGCGCAGCACGGCACACTCCTCTGATAGTGACCCAAACATACGGATGACCTGCGAAGGCTTGGTGTCGGGAAATAGTTCGTCAAACGTATCGATGCGATCTTGGATGGAAATGATGCGAACCACCTTCACACGGCAGTATTCTATGAGTGTAGCCAGTTCACGAGTGCCACGCAGTGCGTTGCTGAACCTCGACACCACCAGTTCGTCGCCGCGCTCCAGACTCGATATGAGCTGCTTCCACATCGGGCGCAGCCTCTCGTGTTCGGACAGTTCCTCTATCACCTGTACACAGCCATATTGCTGCATCCAAGCCTTGTCTTCTGCATACTCTTCGCCATTGGTGGCGATGAAGATGTAACCTACTTTTGCCATACTGTTGTACGCTATTAAATGAAATCAAGTGCAAAGGTACACTATTTTTCCGAGAAACAATCATACTTGAACGAAAAATCATACTTAAACACGATAATTTGCCATTTTCTTTTCACTTGATTTCATTGAAAATCATACTCGCAAGTATGATACACAAATAAGATTAAACTTACTATCATTCTTGCAAATATATCGCTGAAACGCATTAACTTTGCACCATCAATTTCGAAAACAGACTCAAAATAATGACAACAATGAAATATGAAACCCAACTTTTCGGAGGACAAACCAACCTCCATTGCATGAAGCAAATATTGCAAAATGCAAAATTAAACTCGCATGGCGGTATCAGACTTGCCATTTGTATTGCCACTGTGTTTGCCGTATTCATGCTGACAGCATGTTCAGACGGAAACGGCACGAAGTCGTTCCATTCAAGTGATGAAGCCATCAGAGAGTATCATGGCTTTCTGACCAATCTTCGACAGAGCGACAAGGTCACCATCCAATCGTTGGCAAAGACCATCAATGAATGGCGCGTGTTGGACGATTCCGTGACATCATGCATCTTACGTGACACTGTCAAGAAAGCCCACTCATACCCGTTCGCAGTATATCGTGAGTTGAACGATTCTATCCACATCGAACTGTGCCGTATGGCGATTTCCAAGCAGCGCACTTTCCACGACCTGCTCTATCTCAGAGAACAGACCTCTTCTCATGCCGGTGATGAGGAACTACAGCAAGCCGTAAAGGAAGTACAGCCGTTCTTCGCTTCCTTGGACAGCCTGCCTATATATAATAAAGGTGGCAAACAGGCGGTACTGAAGCGTTACCTGCTGTTCCTGCAAAAATCCGCCAAGCAAGGCATTCACGGCAAGGAAGACCTGCTCGCTTTCATCAAGGAGGAGCATTTGCATTTCAAATCTTTCCTGCAATACCTTCCGGATTTTGCCGACGATGACATCGGCGACATCAGACGGATTACTGAACAATGCTGTCGGGAGATACTCCGTGCCGCCGACCGCAAGGATTTGTCACACAAGGATGCCATGATTTATCTCTCCATGCGCACCAACCTCCGTCTGCTGCGCAATGCACAAGCAGCTATCGAGGATCTGAAAAGTGGCAGGGTAAAGGACGAGCACACCATGCACGCCTACCTCCTGATGATGATGCAGCCGTTCATGACGATGGATGACCTTTCCGTGGGCGTGCTCTCCGACAAGGACAAGGCAGACCTCTACAAGATAGCCGATGCGCTTCCTAAGGAGATGGACAACCTGGCCAAGAAGCTGCACCTCGACAAGCAACGCCTGTCAGATATGCCCATTCTCATGATGAAGATTTATGTCACAAGATTATAAACACCCCAAACAGAGAATACGATTATGTTAGAACAGTTTTGCGATGATTTCCTTGCCGTCGTGCCTTTGCAGTTGCCAGAACTGCTGGACAAGCGCAAGATGGAGAAGCCTGTCAAGTATGACGATTACGTGCTTCTTACTTTCCAGTTGAACACCCCTTTCACGATAGAGGAAGTGATGGATATGCTCGAAGACGAGATGGAAATGATAATCCTCTATCACCACATTCCAAGCCGTCATACGGAGTTCGGGCACAGCTGCTGTGCCTATTCCAACCCCTCTTTCGGACGGATGTTCAAGGTCAATGGCTCCACCGATGAGCGTGGCATGGTCAGCCAGATAAAAGTGACCATCTATGACTCGCTGGAGCACATGTCGGCAGATGTATGCCTCGACCTCAGCCTGCACTGCAAGAACGGATTCTTCAAATACATGAAGCCCAAGGAGGAGGTCCTGCTCGACTTCATCTGAAAGTTACATTTGCCAGATGACAGTCCTGTTCTACCGCAACAACGCACCATTCTGTTGTCCACAACCAAAGCTAAAGTCATGCCGCAAACTCCCGACCATCTGATGAAGGAAACGCTTTACATGAAGATTATCCATCTTCTCGACCGTCACCGCACATGGCTGGAGATTGAGAGCATCGCCACTGTCCGCAACCACACGATAGTCAGGAACGGCAGAATGACCGACATCCTCAGCCGTGTGCTTGTGGTCAAGGCCATCCACCATCATTTCCCCTACACGAGAGGGCAAGTGTGGCAGATAGCCGAGTACGACATGGAACAGGCTATCAAGAGCCTTCGGACAACCGACGGAGCTTTCCGTCAGAGAATAATCAAGGGAGAACTGACACTGGAGGATGTGGAGCGTATCATATCCACTGCCACACACGGTGTCGTCCAGCCCGACCTGAGTCCACTTCCATTATTCACATGCTATACATATTATGACAAGTAAGATACTGTTTCTCATCCTGATGTCGGCGTTCTTCTTTGTGCCGATGATTCTGCACAGAAGCCGCAGACAGTTTATGACACGGTTCTATCTGCGCATGACCGCGCTTGTGACAGCAAGGAAGCTCTACCGGTTGATGCTGCTCATCCTGCTGTACGTGTTCCACTTCCTCTACCTCTGTGTACACTATAACGACATAGGCGTAGTGGCTTCCACCATAGCGTTTGCCATATTCTTTGTCTTTATGGATGTAGAGAGGTGGCTGCAGCGTCTGCACGAGGAGCGGACACCATTCCGCATCGCCGCGTTGGCGGCAGTGGTGTTTGTCTTCACTCCTCATCTGTTCACGCTTGCTGTCACCATCTCCTTTGTCCTTCTGGCATCACTGTTCTATCCCTCGCGCATAGTCATATCGCTGTGGAAGAACAAGGCTGACCGCAAGATGCTCCTCGAAGACACAGAAATGCTCATCATATACTACTATTAAGTATCACCTGTATCATGCCGTTCCTTTTGTATAATGGAGCTGGCGACAAACAACAGTATTCACCAAACAGATTATTGAAATGAAGAAACAGAAACATAGAACGAGTTCCGGCAAGATGTCTGAACGGATGTCCCTGTTGGAGTTCTTGAAAGAGAGGTCCGGGATAAGGCTGTCGAAGCTCGAAGCCTACCTTGACCTTGTAGACAAGGCTTCTGTACAGTACATCCCCAAGGATCTGTGCAAGCAGGAGTTCAGCCTGTCCAACGGGCAGTTTGTAATCACCATTACCGAACTGGCAGGATGCTGGCATTGGCACCGCGCCACTGTCCGCACCTTCATCGAGCAGTTGGAGAAGATGAACCAGATTTCCGTCACCCGTCTCACGAAGAGCCAAATCATCACCATCCCGATGTTGGCTGAGACACCTGCCGTTTCTCCGATTGACGCAGCCTTGGATGTGTTCCGCCAGAAGATGCGTACCGTACTGGACGGATGGAGAAGCGGCAAGATGTCCGTATCGGCTTGCGCCTCGGAATGTGAACAACTCTACGAAGATGCTACAGAGGAAGCTGCCATCATCTTGCAGAAAGCCGACAATGGCAATTCCATTGGCAAAGTGCCATGCGGAAGCAATATTCCCGAATCTGTCGGACACGCCTTTTGTATGACCGCACTTACAGCTGTATGCGAAGCCACCTTCCATCAGGTGCTTGGTCAGGAAACAGATAACACCCTCGCCACCTCCCTTCTTCCCTTCTTTTACAAAGACCTGGGAGGAGACTGGCTCTCATTCATCGAGGCGGCAAAGGCAATATCTGAATTGGCATTGGATGGCAGCTCACCCGCCTTGCAGCAGGAAAGCGCAGCCATCAAGTCACAGTTTCAGTCGCTCTGCCGACCGTTCCTTGCCATTATAGCCAACCAAGAGGTTTCCTGTCCCGCAAAAGGCTGTATCAACCTCTAATAATCACCGTATAACGCTTCTTCTTTTCTACTGGCACCGTGCTTCACACGTCTGCCATTGCTGTAAAATAATCGGGCTTGCCCGTTGGTCGGAAATGAGGGAATTTGGGTAGCCTAATACCCCTCTTGGTCTCCGACCATCGGGAGGCTGTCCTTACAAGCAGCAAGCTGGGGACAGGAGAGTTGTACACACATAAAAGGAAATAGGTTATGGCAACACCAAAACAGGTTATGGATTTCCGACCATCTAAGGGAATCACCACAGCACAGAGCAACGAGCACCAACGCCGTTGGACGGAAAAGGGTTGGGGATCCGCTGAAGCGACAGGCAACTACGACCGCAGCCGTGAGCGGCTCAACTTCGAGATTCGGGGCGGCAAGGTCTGTCCCATTGACAAGAGCCGAAGCATCCCGGAGCGCATGGCTGACATCCTGCGGAGCCGTGGAATCAAAGACCCCAACGAGGGACTGGCAGAGCCGCGCTTCCGCACTGTGGTCAATTTCATCTTCGGAGGCTCTCGTGAGCGTATGACGGAACTGGCATTCGGTGACCAGAAGGTGAATCTGACTCATGGAGCGGACAATTCACACCTTCACCGATGCAAGGACATTGAGGAATGGGCAAAGGATGTTTACCGCTTCGTCGCGGACAAATACGGTGAGGAGAACATCGTCGCTTTCATCGTACACTTGGACGAAACCAATCCACACGTCCACTGCACCCTCTTGCCAATCAAGGACGGCAAGTTTGCATACAAGCAGATATTTGCCGGAAAGGACAAGTACGAGTTTTCTGCCAGGATGAAAGCCCTGCACAGCGAGTTCGCCGAGGTCAACAAGCGTTGGGGCATGGAGCGCGGGACTTCCGTCTCAGAGACGGGAGCACGCCACCGCACCACCGAAGAATACCGCCGCCAGCTGTCAGAACAGTGCACCACCATTGAGCAGTCCGTTGCCGCCCATCAGCGGACACTCGCCTCGCTCCAGTCGGACATCCGTCTGGCAGAGCGGAGAGTAAAAGGACTCACCTCAATGGTCAACAACCTCTTGCAGGAGAAGGCTGAGAAGGAGGCGGCACTTGCTGAATTGCATCGGCAGATTCTTGCAGGTCACGACAATCCTGATGCTCTCCGTCAACAAGTCCAAGAGCTGGAGCAGGAACTGTCCGCTATCCAGTCGAAACTGGACGACAAGCAGGAGAAGCTCTCAGAGGCTGACCGCAAGCTCGATGCCCTGCGTGAGGAGATGACCGCCATGAAGGAGCGCACGGAGGAGTTGCGGCAGGAGGCACACAGATATTCCGATACTATCCGACAAGGTGCGGACACCGTTCTCAGAAATGCCCTTCTCGAAAACATGGTCAGCGAGTTCTCCGAACGTGTAGCACAGCTTTCCAATGAGGGCAAGGACGTGTTTGACGGTTCCCTGCTTCAGGCCTTTGCAGAGAATGGAACGGAGGTGATGTACTGTGCCACGCTTCTATTCCTCGGCTACGTCGATGATGCCACCACCTTTGCCGAAGGTCATGGCGGTGGCGGCAGTTCGTCCGACCTCAAATGGGGACGTGACGATGACGAGGATGAACGCGCTTGGGCACGCCGATGCATGATGAAGGCTGCACGCATGATGCGCCCCTCTTCCGGCAAAAAGAAGAAACGATAAGCGGCACTGTCACGTATCACCTGTTATAGTATTCACCAGATTAAATTGAACAACATGAGAAAAATACTTATTCTATCCCTTGGCTTAGCCCTGTCATTGGGCTTACAAGCCAAAGACTATCACCGCACGGCGGACACCACCACCGTTGTACGCAGACTTTCGGCAGACGGTATGCTTCGTCCGCTTAAACCTTCCTACATGAAAGGGGCATTGGTCGCTTCGCCATGGACGGACAACTGGTTTGTCCAAGCGGCAGGAGGAACTACGGTCTTCCTCGGCAAACCGCTCGGATGCAACGACCTATTCGGTCGCATGAAACCGGCATTCTCCGTGTCGATCGGCAAATGGTTCACACCTTCCGTCGGCGGTCGTCTGAACTATGGCGGTATGCAGTTCAACGACTGCAACAACTCCTCGCAGGACTACCAGTACCTGCGTGCTGATTTCATGTGGAATGTCCTCGGCAACCTCTACAAGGACGATGTCCACACCTTTGCCAGATGGAGTGTCATTCCATACGTGGGCGTGGGTATGCTGCACAACAAGGATAATGCCCACAAGCCCTTTGCCATTTCCTACGGCATACAGGGACAATATCATATCTCCCGACGCATTGCTGTTACGGCAGATATAGGCAACATGACCACCATGCAGGATTTTGACGGCTATGGCAAGGCACGCCGCATTGGCGACCATCTGCTGTCCGCATCCCTCGGCCTCTCTGTCCGCATCGGCAAGACTGGCTGGAAGCGAGTGATAGACGCTCGTCCGTACATCGCACAGAACGAATGGCTTTCCGCCTACGCCGCATCCCTTTCTGACAGCAACAGCCGCTATCACGCCCAGCACGATCGAGACTGTCAGACTCTGGAGCAGCTGCGCAAGATTCTTGCCATCGAGGGACTTATGGACAAGTACAACTACCTCTTCTCTGACGATGCCACTTCCTCCGTCACAAATGGCTATCCTCGGAACGACTACAGCGGTCTCAACTCGCTGCGTGCAAGAATGAAGGACAAGTATGGTAATGGTCAAAAGGCAAAGGTCGTGGAATCCGCATCTTGTACAGAAGAATATGGCAATGCTGAAAGTGAACCGGAAGACGATTACCTTTCGCTCATCCACTCAGGAAAGGTTTGCATAGGTGCGCCCATCTATTTCTTCTTTGAACTTGGCACTGACAGGTTGCTCAACAGGTCGCAGCTCGTCAACCTTGATGAAGTGGCGCGCATCGCCAAGAAATATGGCTTGAAGGTTAAGGTCATCGGTGCTGCAGACAGTGCCACGGGCAGTGAAACTATCAATGATAACCTCAGTCGTTCCCGTGCCAGATTCATTGCAGAGGAACTGATGAAACGTGGTATGGAAAGTGGCACCATCTCTCAGATTTTCGACGGCGGCATTGACGATTACTCGCCCAATGAGGCGAATCGCCATACCAGAATCCTGCTGTATCTATAGCCAGACATACAGCTCCGAACAAGAGCACTAAAACTTTTTTTTCATTGATAAATTTTAGAAAGGGAGGGCTTGTCCGTGATGGATAGGCCCTCCCTTAATCATATATGTATCAACGCATATTCTATGCGCATATCTTTTTTTTATCCGTGTTTCTCAGTACTTGACCAGTCAAGCAGGAAATCATATATACTCATTATCTGTATGCCGTTTTCGTCGCTCCACTGCTTGGTATGTTCTCCCACGATCAGCAGTTTGCGGAAAGAGTCATCTACAAGACGCAACGACCGTTTCTCCTGTTCCATCTTTTCTGCATCGGGCATACGCCACGCCGACTGGATGTAGATCCGCTCGCTCCCTTTGTTGCAGACAAAATCCACTTCCAATGTCACCCTCTGCTGCTTTCCTTCCGTATTCCTCACTCGATGATAGACGTTACCCACATCCACGAGCCATCCTCGCATACGCATCTCATTGTAGATGACGTTCTCCATGATATGTGTCGGCTCGCTCTGACGGAACGACAGAATAGCATTCCTCAGACCTACGTCCTGATAATAATACTTGGACAACGAACCTATGTATTTCCGTCCCTTGATGTCGAACCTTTCTGATTTTTCGATAAGGAAAGCATCCTGCATATATTCCAAATAAGCCGACACTGTCTTGTCGGTTATGCTCTGCACATTGCTGACGGACTTGAATGTATTGGCTATATTCAGCGCATTGACAGGTGCGCCGATACTGGATGCCACGGTCTTCGACAATTCTTCAAATTCCGCTTTCAGTTCTATGTTGTTCCGTTCGTAGATGTCACGCAGATATACCGTGCGATAAAGGCGACGTAGGAAATCAGCCTTCTTCTCATCCCCAACCTGTGTAAGTAGTTGCGGCAAACCTCCGTACAGTCTGTATTCAGCCCAACCGTCTTCTTTCGAACCGTCATACACCGTCATGAACTCCTTGAAGGATAGTGGCCACACATGTATCTCGTCACCTCTGCCTCGGAATTCCGTCACCACGTCAGAGGACAGGAAACGCGAGTTGGAGCCTGTGACATACACATCCGCCCCTTCGGTAACCGACAAGGAAGAGAGCACCTCTACAAAGTCGTCCACCTCCTGCACCTCGTCAATGATGATGTAATAGTTCTCATCGTCAATCATCATCTTTTCCACCCAGTCCAACAGGTAGTCCGGGTTCTTGAACTCTCTGTTCTTCCTACTCTCCATGTCGATGACGAGGATATGGTCTTCTCTCACGCCCTCATCCAACAGATGCTGACGAAAGAGTTTCTTCAGCAGGAACGACTTGCCTGAACGTCGCAATCCTGTGATTATCTTTATGAGCCCGTTGTTCTTTGAACGGCTCAACTGTTCTATGTACCTATATCTGTTTACTATCATGTTTTACGAAAAACTGTCACTTGTGACACTTTTTCGGAGGCAAAGTTATATATTTTATCTCAAACCAAAGAAGGAAATCAAAAAAAAGAACTAAAAATCAATGATTTTCCCGTTTTGTAGTGTCTATTCCACTTGCCGATGCCCATTTTTCTTTGCAAAGTTACTGCCAGGGCGAATGGTCAAGTACCGCCATGCTAACAGGCAGAGGACTGAACGACAGCTTTCCGCAAATCAAAGATTTGGGTATTTCATTAACTCCTCCGTCTGTTTCCTTGCCTTATCGCCCTCATTCCGCAGTCTTTTGATGCACGAAAAATCAGTTCCCGGCAAGCGGAGCCGAAAGGCTTCAAAAGGAGGGAAGAAAAAAACAAGTTGAACATTCAAACATTAAACGATATGAGGACAAGAAGATTGAGCAAAGAACAAGGAAAGCAGTGCAATATCAGCCGTTTCCCCAACTTCCACAAGAGCGGAAGCATCAGAGGCATGAAGCGCATCTATTATGGCATGGATGCCTTGTTGGTGCGTTGCGGAGATTATATCTACAACGTCAGCAGTGAGCCAAACATCTATTATCAGGCAGGTATTTAACTCTTAATTCAAAGGATATGAACAACAGATTATCAGAAAACGAGCAGGCATTTGCCGAGTGCTTCTCACGGTTCGTTAACGGTCAGATGGGTTCTGCCTCCAAGGTAGGCAACGCCCTTGCAGATGACCATCGCTATCTCATCAACGAAAAGGGCAAGGTGGTGTTTGCCTTCTTGGAACGCCTTGCCAACGACTATCAAAAAGGTCGTTATGACCAGCGTGACGAGTGGGTGTGCCAGTTGGCAGCAGAGACCATCGAACACCTTGTAGAGAACAGAATGTATTTCAGAACACTTAACAACGATTGACTATGGCAAGCAGATTGATTACACCCGCATTGGAGGAAAGACTGAAATCCTATCCTCTGTATTCACAGGACGGCAAAGGCAAGGATGCCGTTTGTGTGGCAATATTCTTCATCGGACACGTCCGTTGGTTCGTACTTGAAGGACAGCCGGAAGGTAACGACACCACGTTGTTCACCATCGTATGTGGTCTGCATGAAACGGAGTATGGCTATACCTCTGTCAAAGAAATGGAGAGCGTAAAGGTGGATGGTTCCAAATATGGAGTGGACGAGATATTTCAAGTGGAGCAGTTGGACGGCTTCAAGCCGGTGAAACTGAAGAGCATTCCAGACGAGGATTTACAGGCATTCCTTCATAATATGGAATGACCCCAAATTAGATCAGCCGCAGGGACATTACTCCTTGCGGCTGACTATTGTTAGTACCTACTGTGAGTAGTAAAACCTACGATTAGTATATACTACGATACTACTCTCATCTGCGAAAAGCGGACTTGGCAACGTGCTCCTCTTGTACATCTTCCTTCTGGTACTCCTCCATGTCGAGCAGTTGCTCATACGCAGAGCTGATGTTTGCATCCATAGAATGGTCATGGCTGAAAGGGAAGGAGTGCTTCACAGAGAGTCCTGCATTGGTCACAGTCCCCACATCCAGACTATCCTTATCCTTGTTATATTGCAGGTTCAGCAAACCACCATTCGGCATCTGGAATATCGGCATTTTTCTTTGCGCCAATTCCGAAAACTCCTCGGCGGTCATCTCCCTCGCCACAGCTTTCACGTCCTCACTGGCACGTCCGATGCCATAGCGAGTGATATGGTCACGCACCTCCTGTTCCGTATGCTTTAGGAACACCTCATACGTACCGCCGACACTCCCGTTATAGACCACTGCAAAGTCCTTGTCCTCTATCAGCAGGTCATCGCCTCTGTTCTGGCACGGCTTCCTGTAGGTCTGCTCCTCATCCATGCCGTTACCGTCATAGTAATCCTTGGCAAGTTTCAGCAGTCCATCATAGTCTCCTCGATCTTTCAGCTTATCCAGTTCCGATGTGTCATCCGTTGATTGGAGATAGGCGACGGAGGCGTAATATACCTGCCCGGCATCCTTACTTCCCTCCATTTTCTCCCCATTGCCGACATTTTCTTTCTGCTCAGCCTTTTTCTCCTGGTCTATCTCCATAGCAATCTTGTCGATATGCTGCGTGAGCATCGAGGTGGCTTTCTTCACATCGAGTAGCGTGGTCTTGATGAACTGCGGTGACTCTTTCAGCGAATCCAGCCAAGACTTCAGATAGGCAGCCGAATCTCCTTTCAGATGCTTCGTCATTCCATACCGCTGAGCGGTCAGCGCAGCCGTCAGTTCTGCCACCAGTTCCTCGCGTGCATACTCAGCCGAGCCGAAGGTAGCGGGCTTAATGCGGTCCAACTGCCCCTCCGCACCCGTGGAGTGTCCCATCTCATGGAAAAGGTTCGAGTAGAAAGACTCCCCGTCCTTGAACTGCCTTTTTTCCGGCATCACAATCTCGTTCTTGCTGATGGAGAAATAGGCGGAATCACCGAACATCGGTTTGATGGGACATATCCAACGGTTGTCCGCTATCATCCTATCCACGGGTTCAAAGGCAAACTGCTCGTCCTTCTCTACCTTGGGCATCGAGTATTCCTGTTCCAGTTTCTCCCAAAACTCTGGTCTGACCTCCTTCAGGTTGGTCTGCGCCACATTGAAGACATGGTAAGTCTGAAGCTTTGGATATACATTGTAATTCTCGCGCTCTTCCTGAGAGAGCAGTTTGTAGTCCTCCCACTTGATGTGCTCCTTTGTTTCCTTATTGACCACCGTAAACGTGGTGAGCATCACGGGAAAAGAATGCTCACCTTTCAATACTGACACACGGGGCTTCTGTTCCTCGTTTTTCTTGCCAGTTTTGTTAAACTGCTGTATGCGGTCGAAGGTACAGAAGCGAGGAATCTTGTAGCCCTCCTTCTCGCAATGCAGGAGCAGCATCATAGCGTTCATGCCATTATATTCTCGTCCGTTCAGGTTTTTCGGCCATTGCAGCGTGCCCTCGGTAAACCATGGCTTTTTCCATCCGTCTTTGCCCGACAGCGACTGAATACGCTCAATCATCATATCGGCAAACAGGTCGAGTGCCTTGTCTTCGGCACTCGGACCTTCTTTAGCATAAGCCTTTCCCATAGTCATTAACCGTTATAGGGCTGCGGAACATATTCGCTCATTTCAGACACTCGGCAGGAGAAGTCCAACTTGTCATTGAAGACACTGACAGACAATGCCCCTTTGATGTTCGCTTTCACGCCTGGTTGCAGCCATGCCTCGCGTTTGCCATCGAAGAGGAAGAAACTTACCCAGATGTATTCAAATCCGTCCTGTACTTTCTCTGCGCTGAAAGCGGAGAACTGGCAGTACGGCACACCATTCTTGTCAGTCTTGTCCTCAATGCTTTTGCCCACCTTGCCGCGGAACTCCATCACGCCCTTGATGCAGTCCTCTGCCTCGGCAGTCTGGTGGCTGACGCTGCTTGCCGACAGGTTGAAATAAAGGGCATCGCCCCGTTTCCTCGGTACCAATACACCGACTACCTCAATGTGCTCGTCGATGTTGCAGCTGCCTACATCCGTAAGTGTCCCGTCCTTGATGACCGACACCTCAACGGTCTTGTTAATCCCGCTCTTTGCCGGAATGACTATGTTCATGGCAAAGCTCACGAATGCCTTGCCCTCCTTGTTCGTGCGGCAGGTCGCAACCTTGCTGACTGTTCCGCTCACTGTTACATTACATTTGATCATTGCTCGATACTTTTTGAATTATACATATCCATCGTCCAAGTGAAATGTCTTCGCAATGACAATAATCTCTTTTCAATCATCATATACCGGCGCACGTATCAGTTCATAGACTATCCACGCTGCTATGATAAGTTGGAAGCCGAGATAGATGATGGCCACGGTCTGACCGAAAAGCCATTGGGTAAGCATGAAGTGTCCTGCCACTGCTACCATACCCACCAGCAATGTACACAGATGACTTGCTATCCTTTTCATTTCCTTTGCAGATTTTGTTGTTGACTCTCAGCCTCCATCCCTTGCTCGAAGTTCTGCGAAGCCTGCTGTGTCGCCACGATGCCTGTCACCATTCCAGCTATCTTCATCCGTTTGCTTTCTTCCGACAGATTGGCATTGCCCAAAATGAGCGACAGATGGTTCATCTCCGAAGAAGTCAGTTCACGGTCAATCTTCACCGTACCGCTCTCTGCATGAAGCACAGTCTTGCCGTTCTCACCCACAGCGATGGTGCATTGCCTCATGCCTGGAACAAGCGAAGTCAGATCTACGAGCCGGTTGGCTGCCATGGCAGAGATAAATCCCTTTTGTCGTTCCTCATCCTTGCTGTCAATCTGCGCTGCCAACATCATCAGCGACATAAAGGTGGTCATCGCCATGTCGAGTATAGGGTCATTCGTTCCCGAAATGCCCACGCCGCTGTCCTCTGAGGAAAGCAGTTTCTTCATCCAGTCCTCCGACGAAACCTTCTGCTCCTGCGGCGCATCGCTCTTGTATTTCGCCAACAGGTCATTGCCGTTATGCAGGGCCTGTAGCTTGATGTTGCCCTTCTGTCCGATTTCTGCCAGATAAGCAGATGGATCCATATCCCTTTTTGAGCCGTCAGCCGATACGCTCTTCACTCCGAAATGCAGATGCTCGCCAGTGGTTCGTGTGCCGGTATTTCCCGACACCCCCAACTTCTGTCCGGCATTGACCGTGTCGCCTACCTTTACTGCTATGTCGGAAAGATGCAGGTAGGAGCATTGCACCTTGCTGCCATCCTCACGGCTGTATTCCACGGTAACGGATTTCCCTCCTGACGTGTTCGCATTAGGGTTCACCGCAACCACCTTTCCGCCGTTCTCCGTAGCCAGCACCGCCTCATGGTTCGTCTTGATGTCAATGCCCTTGTGCATCTGCCGCTTGGTGGCATCCATCGGGTCTTGGCGATTGCCAAAAGGCGAGGTGATGAAGAGAAATTCCTCTCGCTCTACAGGAAAGGAATACCCGGCAGACTGCGGTACATGGGCAGCAGGCATTTCTCTGCGAGGATTATTCTCCACCCCGAACGACCGGCCTTCTGCCCGCATCTCAGCCATCACCTCACGGTCATACTTGTCCAGTCCATTGGCTTCTATGATGCGTTGCAAATTCGCCGCATAACCGCCGCCAGTGGCATAGCCGGCCTTCTCAATACCCTTCGTCCATCCCTTGTAGTCATCAGGCGACAGCGTGAAGCACTGCGCATAACGCTTGTTCTGCTTCAGGAACTGCGAGTGATGCTCATAGCTGTCACCCACGCTATTGTACTTACAGAATTTCTCGTTGGGCCTATCGTCCGTATAGACTCCATACTCACCGCCATTCTTCAGCCACGATGCCGTAGCCTTGATGCCGAAGTGATTGTTGCATTCGCGAGACAGTTGGCTCTTCCCGTTGCTGCTCTCCAGTATGGCTTGCGCCAAGATGACGGAGGCAGGAATCCCATACCTCCGCATCTGTTCTTTGGCTTCCTCCGCATATTGTGCGGCATACGCTGCATTCTTTCCCATACGCCTATCTCCTTAGACTGGTGTGTTGTTCTGTTTCCTGACTCTCCTGTGCCATCGGCCTTCCAGCCTCTTTTCCCGGTGACACCATCTCCGTAATTCCACGCTTCGACGATGTTGTCTGCTTCGGCATTTCCAACTGGTCACAAATAGCTACCCGTTCTCCCGCACGAATGAGCTTCGGCAGATAGGTATCGAGAGCATGATATGGGAATCCAGCCATTGCCAACGGCTTGCCTTCATCATCCTTACGCCCGTTTCTCTTCGTCAGCGTAATACCCAATATGTTGGAAGCCTTTACTGCATCATCCTTGTAGGTCTCATAGAAATCTCCGCAACGGAACAATAGAATGGCATCAGGATGCTTCTTTTTCAAGTCAAGATATTGTTGGACAAGTGGAGAAATAGCACCCTTGACAGCCTTTTCTTCCTTCTTCTCTTCCCTTTGTTCTGATGCCTGTTCTTTCTGGTCTGAAGGCTTATCTTCCTGCTGTGCCATTTCCTTCTGCTCCTCATTCTTTACAACAGTAGCCGTCTCTGCTTGCTTCACCTCCGTCGCTTCTTCCTGCTTCTCCTGTGTACTTTGCTCGACGTTGTTGTCTTTCTGCAATACATCGGCAAACAGCGAGGCGGCAAGGCTCTGCTTGTATGAATCCCTGTCAGGAGCCACCCACAATCGTTGCCATTGGGACGGACTGACACTTCTCGGCTGCAGTTTCTTGCCGTCGATAGTGGCTGCACACAGGCATTCGCCCGACTTGGCGCGGAACACTGCCACACGCTGGATGCGGTTCAGATCAACCTCCTGCTCATTGCCACCGAAAATATCTACCTTAAGGTCGGGTTTTGCCTCTGCCATGGCATAATACTTCTGCGCCAGTTCCTCACGCACACGCTCAATGTTGTCCATCGACTGCTTCAAGGTGGTGAAGAAATGATTGAGGTCACCTTTGTCGGGATAGACGGCAAAGCCTTCCTTGCCTTCGGGCTTGATGTACAATGCCCACCGCTCCTTGTCATCCTTAACCAACTGTACATTGTCGAAACCGATGTCACGGCTGTGGGTTACGGCTTCAGAAGCATCCAACGAGGAAAGGTCTTCTATCGACCAGTTGCGTAACCGAGACACGGTAATTTTCTTGTCGGCGAAATAACTGTCATCGGGACGGAAACCCAAGGCACCATCGGGATTATAGAAACGCACGTTGTCATAGCCTTCTTTCTGCAAGGCATTGGTGAAGCGTTGCTTGTTCATGCCCTTGATCTCGTTGTTCACCTCCAACGACGCACCCTGTGGCAGCACCACATCGGCGGTCTTGCAGGCATCATCACGCACGATGACCACGGTACGCTGCTCCTCATTGGGGTGCTGCTTGATCTCGTCTGCTACAAAGTAGTGGTTAGGCAACTGTCCCTGTATCTGTGCCGTCTCTCGCTGATGCTGGTCGGTGGCATACTCCACCTTTTCGCCCAGTTCGGCTTTCTTCAATACCTTCAGCGCACCGTTCACCTCACTCTCGATGGCATCAATCAGACAAGGGTCTTCCTTCAGTTCCCTCGTCCAATAGTCCACCATGCTAAGGCTGTCCTTAGACAGACGGGCGGGTAGTCCAAGCTCCAGCATCTTCACGCCCGAAGCAAGTTCCGTGATGAGCCGTTCCTTCTTCACGGCATCCTCCGACGGGGCTTTGCCGTTCTTCATGACCATGCCTTCACGTGCCAACCGCTGCTGATGACCGGTGGCAGACACCAACTGGCGAATCATCTCCTGTACATAGTCATTGTAGTGCTCGAAGTCACGCTGCCGTGGTAGGTAGATGACATCCTTCTCGGTGTCGTAGTGCGCCACACCTGTGCCGTCCTGACGGACATTCACGAGGTTGTCCTTCATCTTCTGAAGGAATCCGTTGACACGCCCATGCAGCTGCTTGTCCTCCTTGTCGCCATAACCTCTGTCTTCCATCGTGCCGTCCTTCTTCAAGGCCGTAGTGTAAGCCGTTTCGTTGGCCATAGGCAGGAGGGTCTGGTCGATATTGAAGAGCACACGTATCTCACGGTTCTTCACTCCCTTGTATTGTTGCTTGTCTTGGTCAGACAGTTCTGCGTATGCCTCCTTGGTGATGACATCGTCAGGATTGTTGCGGTTGACGTACTTGTTCCAATTGTAATACAGGAACGGCACACCTTTCTCATGTTCCCTCACGCTTTCACCTCGTGCCTTGGCTTCGGAGAACTGCGTGAACAGATTGCTCTTGCAACCCTTGGCATCGGAATCAAGAGCAAGGACAAGGGCATTGAACGGACTGACCGAAAAGCCCTTGGGATAGAGCTTCGGATAGAGTTTACCACTTGCGTTCAACCAATGCCCCTTGGCATTCACCGCACTCGTCAGAGCCTCAGTGAGCAGCGACACCTGTTTCTCCGCCGCCCGCTTCTCAAAATCTGATTTCTCTTTCATGCTTTTATCTTTTTGTTTATCTCAATCACATTCTATAATTGGCTTACCAAGCCACCGTTCCCGACAATTTTGTTGTCGGGCTTCACTGTATTCCCCTCGGTCGCACCACGCTCTCCCGTGCCTGCTCTTCGTACTGCACTGCTGCCATCTGTCGCATCTGGTCGTTCTTGGCAAGTATGGCGTTAGCCAATGTATTCAGCGGCAATGCCCCCGCCTGATATGCCCCAATCACACTGTCAGGCAGTTGAATGGTACAAGGCACATGGTCAATGTTGGCAACGAGACACCGCCCTTGCAGCATCGGGGTGCTGATGCGAGGATTGAGTGGTTCATCAGGATATTGGCGGTACTGAATGCGAGATGCAGCAGGACTAACTGTAGGTGCAATGCCTTCCTGCTGTTTCCTGCCCAGCACCTCATGTCCCGCCTTGTTGAGCAGATTGGCACCTCCCATGCCCATCAGCAACATCTTCAGTATGGGATTTTTTACGAATATTCCAGCCACGATGGAGGCCAAAGGAAGCAGACTGTTGTCCATATTGAGCGACTTCGTCTTGCCCGTGAACAGTCCTACCAGTACATCGGGCAGCATCGCCAACACATAGCCAAGGTTCTTGCCAATGTCAGAAAAGCCGTTCAGTCCGAAACTCTGCAACAGCCCGTCCCATCCGCTTTCATTGGTCTGCAAGGCGGCTTGCTCTGGCGGTTCTACAGATGGTGTTGCCTCTTCAGTCGATGAATCAGGAGTCTCCTGCGGTTCTGCTTTCTTCTCCTTCTCAGCCTCTGCATCCAGTCTCGCCTTAACCTCCAGATACTCGTCTTCCTGTCCAGGTGCAACTATCAAGGGTACATCCTTGTACTTGCCTGTACGTTTGGCAGCTTCGTTTCTCTGAGGATCAAGGAACGCACCTTTATTCCAGGGGAAGGATGTCTGCTCGGTTTGTTTCGTCCAATCCATAAATGTGATATTGCTCGTGGGAATCTTGTTCTTGAAATGGCTGTTGGTAGCCTTGATATAGCTGTTATCGTGATTCTTGATGACCTTTGCCTGCTTGCGGAATGAGGCGAAGACGTTGGTGTCCGTACAAAAAACGCCTTTGCTGATACACTCCTCTACACTGACCTCTTGGCTGCTGCCTTTTTTGCCAAGGCGTTCCATGCCGACATTCATCACCATATCGATGCCGACAAACTTGGCGAAAGTCGCCCATGAGCCGATACCTCCCATGGCCACGGCATCGGCACTCGCCCCTGCTGCCCATCCCGCTGCCGTCTCTGTCCTAGAGGGCTTATATGCAGCCTCTCCTCTGGCTTCTATCTCTGCGGCAAGCGGTGACTTGTTCAATTCGTAGGGCAGACCGAATAGACTGCTTTGTGCCGCCTTGCGGATGATATAGTCGGCAGAGGATTTTGGCAGACGGTCTTTCACCAGTTTTTCTATCATCAGCTGTTCCATGCGGTGGTCGATATAGGCGTATGCCAAATCACAGCCGAGTTGTTTAGATAGTGCATTGTACCGTTCGCGTCCTATCTCCGTTACCACTGCCTTGCGCCATTCCTCTGCCATCACGGCAAGGTCACGCTGCATGTCCTTGTTGCCGATAATAGCCTCCTTGCACATCGCCAGATAGTCTTCTGTGGTCTTGCTGTTCCACTCGCCTGTAATCCTCAGCGTGGCGTATGGGTCATCACCGGGCATATTGGCAGTGGCCAATGAGCGTAGGATGCCAGGCGCGCTGTTGGAGTAGGCTCGCATCTCGTCTGCCTGTCTGTTAGACAAGTCCCGCTGTACCCTGCCCATCACGGGGGCAAGGTGACACCCGAAATAGTCGCCCATCAGACGCTCTATCTCTGCGAATCGCTGACTGTTCTTTACTGCCATATACCTTTTTTATATATTATACTGCTGTAATATCTGTTCCTTTGTCTGCTCGATGGCGTTGTGGTATATCTCCATCTGCTTGGGAAAGTGTTTCTCCAACCATGCGTCCTTGTCCACTTGGCGGTGGATGAACTGTACGGCCATACGCTCCTCAATCTCCACGGAAGGCTCTCCCTCTTCCTTGCCGTTGAACCATGCCTTTGTCCACCATCTCACGCCAGCCCGGTCGGGATAGACGCTCACCATCCTCGGTATGTCGAAGCTCTGGATATCCACGTCCAAATCGGCAAGCGGATCAATGATGCCGTCATGCGTCAGGGCTTGCTCTTGGAGTTTTTTTTTAATACCTCGTCCATCGTGGAGAGATACACCTGATGTCGCATGGCAAGATAGTTGAGAAAGTCGGCAATGAGCAGGTTCTGCACCTTAGCCGCCAAAGGCATACAGCGGTTGCCGATGCCCAAGGGATTAGCCATGCTCGGTATGGTCTCGTAGAAGTAATGCTTGCTCGCTCCCAACGAGAAGATGTTTCTCAACGACTGTTCCGTATGCTCGGGCACACTATATGCCCCCTGTTGCAGGTCCTCGAAATAGAAGGGGAGGAAGCGGAGCATCAATGTCTCTATCTCCTGACGGTCGGTGTCGTAGGGTGAAGGGATGTTCATGTTCAGTTCATTGATGCCCATTTGGGAATTGTGCTCCAATGCCTTGATATTGCCGTAGAGCATGGTGAGGAACTCCAACGGATTGATTTCCTCTCCGTCAAACCTCACCTCCATGTGCAGCAGGTCGCCGCTCACGGCAATGGTCTGCCCGGCCTTGACGCTTTGGGAGAAGTTGGCAAACACATTGGAAAGATGCCTATATGTCACTTCGTATTTGCCGTAGCGGATGGCCTGGTAGATGCCATGCTCTGTGTCCGACCCGATGGCTGACACGGTTCCCGTAGCCACTCCCGACAGCAGGTAGTGGTTCACAGAGAAGTCTATACCGTGATGGAAGAACGGCTCTCCCGTAACGGGGTGCTTCTGCTCTCCGTAACCCAAGGACATCTGCACGTCCTGCTTTGTTGGCTCCTCAAACGGCATACAGTAGCCGCTCGATGAGCGCAGTATCATTTCTTCTGTATATTTGACCTGCGGTCTTCCTCCTCTTTGTAAAGCAGAGTCAATGCCTGCATTGCTCTGCGTTTCCTTCATTCGTCGGTTCATATTGCTGTATATTGGTTATCGTTTCATTCCTCTGCTTTGGGTCTCTGCCTCTTCCATATTCTGCCCATGCGAAGATGTGCCGCCTCCGTTAGGCAGAGCTTGCGCCACCTTAGAGTTGTTCCCGATGATCATCGCTCCAAGCAGCGCACCTGCAATCTTGCTCATCCAACCAAAGCGTCCGAATACCATGAAGGCGGCAGCCACCAGTCCGACGATGCTCATACCTGACACGTTGCCCTTGCCGATATTGCCAAAGAGATTGCCTATCATGTCGCATCCTCCGCCACCGAACATATTCCTGAAGAAGTCACTGATACCGCTAAACTGGGTGTCCATCTTTCCGGCTACAGTGTTCACAGCATCAACGGCTTCACCAGCCTTGCCCGTCAGACGTTGCACATCGTTGGCAGTTTGCGCCACCGCTTCCGTGGCATTCTCGCAGATGACAGCATCACCTACTATGCGTGCCACGCTCTTGTCTGTGGTCAGCTTCTCCCATGTCACATAGCCTGCGGCACTACCCACTGCGGCTGTCTGCATAGCCTTGCCGGCTCCCATAAGGGTGCGTTGCGGGTGGAGTGCTGCGCTGCCTAAGGTCTTTCCAGTTACTCCGATGACATGGCCGGTACCTCGTGCCGCCTTGCCACCATATTTCAATAATGAGCTCCAAAATCCCATATCTTATCGTTTTTTAATCACGGTTTTACGTTCTTGCCCACCTGCTTCCACCGCCTCTTGGCAGCCGCCGCTATCTCGGCTTTGTTCGCTTTGGCGGGCCTTGCCCCTTCGTCTATCTCCATCCAGACATCGCCCATGGTGGTGTATTTCACCGCCCTCGTCAGTCGCTTCAACTGCTTGTTCATCTTCTTCAGTTTGGGTCGGATGCCGAAGACTATCTCCACACGCTCCTTTTCGGTCATCTTGTTGCTCGACAGGCATACTGTGCGGATGTCATTCACAATCTCGATGCTGTTCATAATCAGCTCGCGGTATATCTTGTTGCGCTTGGCAGACAGGGCTACGGCAAGTCCATTAGCTGGATGGGCATCTAATTGAGCCACCAATCCTCCCATGTTGTCCACCAACAGACCTATCTCGTGATAGAAACCGTATATCTGTGCGGCATAGCTGACGATGGAACGGAAGGAGTCCAGATAGTTGTTGAACTCCCGCTGCAGGTCGGTAGTGGCTTCCACTTCCTCCTTGGTCCAGATATGGCCTGTGGATTGCAGCAGCATCACCTTCTCCTGGTTCTTCAGTTCTTTCTCTGCTTTATTGGTGTACATCAGAATCATCCCCGCAAGAGTCGGGTCGTTCTGCGCCCGCACTCCTGTAAAAGATGATATAAACATAAAAATGGCAATTGATATGAAATACTTCATGACTGATTCCTTTATCGTTAATCACTGATGGTCATACGTCCTGCTCTGCGCCATCTGCTAAGGGCTTGGGTGGCTATCTCTCCATTGCTTCGGTCTATCATCCCTGCCGTCACGCTACTCCAAACATCGATCAGAGTATAATATCGTATAGACAGATAAAGCCGATGCAGCTTCTTGCTGAAGGCACTCAGCTTGTCGTTCAATGCCCACAGCGTCTTGCTGCGTTCCGCTCCTGTCAGCATGTTCTCTTTACCTCCCTTGGCGACGGCATCTTTCAGCAGTGTGAAAACAGACACCAATTCAGTGGCGGTCTCCATATACAGGTTATTCATCGAGAGGGTAGCGACGATGCCTTGCGGATTGTTGCTGATGGCCTTGCGCATCTTACACAAGGTGATGAATATCTTCACGCCATCGTCATACAGATAGGTACAGGCTTTGAGGGAGGAGGCATAGCCGCTGGCGGTCTTCAGATAACTGTTGTACTTCTTCTCCCATTCGTGTATCTTTGCAAACTCTGCGGCGATGGTGTTCTGCAACAGGGCGGTCTTGGTCTGACCCTTGATTTCCTTCTCTATCTCGCCGTTGATGGCTTCGTTGCCCTCAGCCAGTGCCATCCATTCCAAAGGGTTGGCTGTAACAATCTGTGCATGGGCTGACGGAATGGCAAGTTCCAATACCACGACAATAAACCAAATCTTATCTATTCGTAATCTCATACACGCCCTTTCTTCGTTTGTTCATTTCTACTCTTGTCCGAATCACACTCACCACATCATAGCTGTTCTTGATGCCTGTCATATCCAGTTTCGGTGTCGTTCTGTCCATCGACAACACGGTCACGCTTTTCAGTCCGCACAACTGCTGCATCAAAGTCTGATGCTCGGCAAAGTCCACCACTCGGTACAACTCCATATAGTTCACGCTCCGCTGAAACACTCCGTGCTCACAGATCAGTTGCTCGCTCCCGATATGGTAGCGGATGCTCCTCAGATAAATGAATCGGTAGAGTAAACAGAGGGAAAACAAGAGACTGGTGACAAGCAACAGGGTACTATATGCACAGTCTGGCAATCCTCCAACAAGGAGCATTGCCAAGCACAACAGCAACAGTAGCAGCTCGTTAATGAAATACTGCCCGATGCTGGGTTGTAGGGAGATGATGCTGTTATCTTCTTGTCTCATACGCTTCTACGATATGTGTTCTTTTCTTCTTTTTCCCTTTGTTTTTCTGCCTTGCCGGCTGCGATGAACTCGGCATAGTCGAAGGTGTCTGGCTCGCCCTTGGCAATCAGTTCAGCTGACTTCTTGTTGAGTAGTGCATCGTTCCAGTCCTTGTAGCAACCCAATGGATGGTAGGCTTGCACATGCTCGTGACGGAAGCCCATCTCTGCTGCCACCTTCCTGAAGTTTGCCACAAACTGCCGCCCTGCATCGTCCTTGTCAAACCCCAAATAGTGCCGTGCGTTGGGAGTGACGGACAGTAGTCCTCGCATCTGCCCTTCAGTAGGAGTACCGCCCGTAGATACATACACCATCTTCACAGGATTTATCTGATACTCTGACATGGCATCGTATGCACTCTCAAACCATACTATCTCGCTTGCTTTCTCCAACGGCTTCCCCGTCAGGTTGGCAATCCACAATCCTTCACTGCTGTTGCTCCCCTCTGCCTTGCCCTTATAACCGCCGCTTCCATCTATCTTTGGTCGCCCTCGTTCCTCAAAACCTACGGTCTTATCGGACTCTTTGGGCAGCAAAAGTGGAAAGGCAAGGTTGGCAAAGGTGAGCCCATCCGTCCGATGCTTGGTAGCCAGACAGAAATGTCGATGAAAGGCATACTGCGTATAGAGGTCAATGCCTCGGAACTTGAAATAGGGATAAAATTTTTTCTGTGTTTCCCTGTCCTGCGGATTGAACTTATGGATGTCGTAGTCATTCAGGTTGAATGGCTTGATGTCCTTCTTCGGCTCGGAAATCTTCGAGGGTCTGTCCTCGATGGGTTGGTTAAGCAGTCGGTTGCAGACGAGGTTGACAAGTCTGTCCGGTGCCATTCCAGCCTTATTCTCTGAGAACATTTCAGGATGCTCCTTGATGAACGAAATGACATTATACACCTTCTGCTGCGGCGGTTGGAAGCAACATTTTCCGTTCTGCGTGACAATGAACTTATCGCCACGCACCCGTCTGCCCTCACTGTCAGTACGCACATACGACGGATAACGCAAGCCATCTCTTTTGTTCAGATGATACCCTGCGTCCACCAGCACTTCCTGTATGCTCAACCTGTCCAGAAAGTCATCGTATGTCAGCTCACTACTCATTATAAATTCTAAATTGTTAATATCCTCGCCTTATCTCCGTGGCAACATGATTGGCTTCTGCCTCAAAGTACCTTGCAGCAATCTCTTGTGGCGAATCCACCCCCGGCTTGAAGTAAGGTCGTGGACCTCCATGATGCTCCGCATACAACTCTGGTGCTGGATGGTGATGATGGTGGTTCATGTCATGCGCCACCTCTGCCGTAACGACTGCTCCTGCAGTCAGTGCCGCCAGTATCTTCGTACCCAGTCCGGCATTGGCTTCGGGGCGTGTCTTCATATCCACCTCACTGAACACCTTAGAGAAGAGTTTCATGCGATGGTAGTCATCCACCGCCAAGAACTTGTCATAGTCCTTCTGCTTGATTTCGTGCGTGATGGCTTCACCGTTGATGATGGCGGTCATGCGATACTTGTCTTCGCCTTTCTTTTCTCCCTCTGTTTGTGGAACTTTCTCCACCACAATGTCACCGACTTCCACCTCACGCCCATGCGCTCCCTCACGATACCAACCCTTGTCCTCATTGAGCAAGGCAAGGTCTTCACCTCTCACCATGGCATCGCCTTGCAACACGTCGCGTCTGACAGTTTCATCCTCCATCATGGGCATGAACAACTGCTGCTCCTTCTGCTGACGTTCCTGCAGGTCTTGCTCCACCTCAGGATGCAGATGTAGGTCGATGCGCTCCTTACTGTTGAGCATATCAATCGTCAATTTGTCAGCAAAGTCCTTTTCAATGATTTCGTTTATCACGTCAAGTCGCCATGCCAATGGGTCATCTTTTATCGAATTGGACGTAAGGGTCTTCACCTCCTCATCCGTCAGGTCATACACCATGTCAGCATTCACACTGTTCGACTGGATGGTCATTGTCTTCGCATTCTCATCAATGATGATGCCATGTGATGCCAGACACTCCTGCCACTTTTCATTGGTGAAATAGACATTCGAGGTAATCAGTTCGTTGTAGGGCTTGGCTGGCTCCGTGCTTCTCGGGCGGCTGATGGAAGGCGTGATGATCCCTTCCAAATCCTTCAGCACATCCTGTTGCTGTGGGCTATAACTCTGCTGCTGTCCCTTGTAGTAGAACCCATAACCGCCGCTCTGCAACTCGCCCGGCTTCATTCTGCCGTCCCATCTCTCTGGCACAATCGGGGCTTCGGGGAAGAACAATCGTCCTCCAACTCTGCGAAGATGGAAGCCATCCTGACTGCGTGGAGTCCATCCAAGGAATGGAGGTGGCATCCCGATGCGCCCCATACGTCCATACTCGCCGATACCGACACGATAGCCGTGCAGCCCCATAGCGACATGCCCATTGGCATTGCGTGCATGAACAAAGTTCTTGGGCATATAGAAATCGTTGCCCACAATGCCCGTGAAGGTATTGTAGGCTAACTTGTTGGCATGATTCGTTCCCCAGTCGGTCAGAGCCAACATCTGCTTCTCGGTGATGTTATAGGTGAGCAGCGGACTGTCATGACCTTGCATCACAAGCTGATAGCCGCTGCCATTGCTCACCACATGAGCCTGCATACCATTGCGCATGAGCAGGTCACGCATCTCTGGCTGCAGGTCCATCTGTTGGGGATTCGTATTCTTTCTAATAGCCATATCACTTCGTTGTTATGCTTCTCCGTTCTCTATTGCCTTCTCCAGTTCTTCATCCTTGTGATGGACAAACTGGTCCGCACTCTCTTCACAAATGCAGAGCCCTTTCTTCAGACAATAGCTCTCATATTCTTCCTGCCATTCAGCAGAATGATGGTTGACATACTCCAACCAACCGTACTCGCCGCTCTGTATCTTCTCGACGAGCACATCCTCTGGATAATATTTATTTGATGCCATATACTTATTATATTATGTGTAGATTACTTGTGCATGGAAAAAGAGGCGCGGTTGCGCTCTCCATTCTTCTTCTGCTCATTCCAAAGCTCCTCGGTGTATTCCTCTTCAGGCACATAGTCGAGATTGCCGTTATCGTCCATAACCCAACAGCCATAGCACCCGAAGGTGTATTTGTCCCACTCTCGCTTGGTGTTCTCTTTCCACTTCTGACTGTCGCCTTGGTTGATTCGGATTCCTGTCTTGTCGTTCAGGTCAATGCCCACCGTCACCTGTTCATCCTCCATGATGAGCGTGAGCGGCTCACCCTTCTGCATAACTGTCAGTTCTGCCGAACTCAGGTTCAGCTCATCCTTCAGCACCTCCAAGTTGCGCCCGATGACA
>Ga0255343_1001046_pt1 | contig 39318 bp, 28 predicted proteins | sample wastewater_treat_4_FD_192413 | JGI IMG/M metagenome (GOLD analysis project Ga0255343, IMG submission 192413) | Wastewater microbial communities from Lulu Island WWTP, Vancouver, Canada - plant16 | ecosystem: Engineered > WWTP > Wastewater > Unclassified | place: Canada: Vancouver, British... | reverse complement strand
CTGGACTTATGTGCCGCAGGGCCGTGAGGGTAAACCCTACTTTCATCCGCTGGCGTTGCCTGGTACGGGCGAGGCATTGACTGCTTTCCGTCCGCCGGATCATGCGTGGCATCTGGGCTTGTGGTTTTCGTGGAAATTGATCAACGGATATAACTTCTGGGAGCCCACCTCCAACGCCGTCACACGCGTGGTGGCGCAGCGGATCACGCCATCGCCCGACAAGCAGGTGATGATCGAGGCGACGCTGGCCTATCTGGGGGACGGGCGCGAACTCGTGCGCGAAACGCGTACGGTGCAAGTGACCACAGCGCTCAACGGCGACTATACCATCGCGTGGGAGAGCGCATTCACGGCGCAGGGCGGAGCGGTGGAGTTCGCCTGTACGCCCGCCAAACGTGGCAAGGATGGCAATTGGGCCAGTGGCGGTTATGCGGGGTTGATGTGGCGCTTCCCCGATGTTGACGCGCTTGCCTGCCGCTATGCGAATGCTGAAGGTAAGGCCGATGTTCAGGCCTGCGGCGAGTCGAGTGAGCGGATGGAGGTCATAGCTGTGGCGGCGAAGTCCGGCGCTCGTGCGCGGATCGTGATCCGCGATCGCGGCGGCAATCCGCGCTATCCGACGCCTTGGTTCGCACGGCATGATCTCAAAGCGCACAAGGGGCGCGGTTATTTTCTGGTTGGTCCGTCGCTGGCTTTTCACGAACCTTTAGGATTGGAGGCTGGCGCGACGCTTACCGTGCGGTATGACATCGAAGTGAAGCGGATGCCGTAGGGGTGGCCAATACGGCGGATGGCGAAGCGTGAGCGTGTTAAGTAAAGGAGACTCTTGTCCCCCGTGGCATGGGCGTCCCGCCCATGAAACACGGGCAAGATGCCCGTGCCACACCTGCAAGCAAGGGGCTTTTCAAGAGCCTTAAAGAAGAGGAAGGATGGTTAGGATGAAATCGAGGCGTGCGAATAGATGTCATCAAGTTGCCATGGGGATTTTGCTCGCCGGATACGCGGCGGTCCTGCATGCCGCTACGGTGCTGGTGGAGGCCGAGGGTTTTGATTCAACCGGCGGTTGGGTGATTGACCAGCAGTCGATGGATCAAATGGGGTCGCCTTACCTGATGGCGCACGGGCTCGGTGTGCCGGTGGCGGATGCCGTCACGCGCGTCGCCGTGCCCGAAGCCGGTCGGTACCGTGTCTGGGTTCGGACGCGGGACTGGGTGGCGACGTGGCGGGTGCCGGGCGCACCGGGGAAATTCAAGGTCCTCGTCAACGATCGGCCGCTTGAGCCGCTCTTCGGCGCGCAGGGTGCGGCGTGGCACTGGCAAGACGGCGGGATGGTGGAGTTGCGGGCCGGACAGGTCTCAATCGCGTTGCGCGACCTGACCGGTTTCAACGGTCGCTGCGATGCGATCCTGCTTGCGACGGATCTTGAGTTCCGTCCGCCGGACGGCGGGCCTGAACTGGCGGCGTTGCGCCGTCGGCTGCTGGCGTTGCCCGAGTCGCCCGACGATGCGGGAAGCTATGATCTGGTGGTGGTCGGCGGCGGTATGGCCGGTTGTTGCGCGGCGGTCAGCGCGGCGCGGCTCGGATGTAAGGTTGCGCTGATTCAGGATCGTCCGGTGCTGGGCGGCAACAACAGTTCCGAGGTGCGCGTAGGGCTTTCGGGACAGATTCACCAAGAGCCTTATCCGCGGCTCGGCGATCTGGTCGACGAGATCGGCCCCATCGGCCATTGGAATCTGCACGATGCCAAACGCCATCCCGACCTGCCGCGCAGCAAGGAGGTGCTGGCGGTGATTAAGCGGCATCCGGAGAAAAAGATTCACAACGCGGGGCCTGCAAGCAACTATGAAGACAAACAAAAGCTACGGGTGGTGACCGCCGAGACCAACCTTGTCCTCGCTTTGAACACCCGCGTGATCGCGGTCGAAAAAGAGGGGAAGCGTGTCACGGCGGTGATCGGGCGCGACATTGTCACCGGGCGCGACAAGCGTTTCTGCGGTGCGCTCTTTGCTGATTGTACCGGCGATGGGTGCGTGGGGTTTTTGGCCGGTGCCGACTTTCGCGAGGGACGCGAATCCAAAGGCGAGACTGGTGAATCACTGGCGCCTGAAAAGGCCGACCGTCTGATGATGGGGGTCTCGGTGCAGTGGTACTCCGAGGTGGCATCAAAGCCGATGCCGTTCCCGGAGTGTCCGTGGGCGCTGGCCTTCACGCCCGAGACAGCGCAGCCGCTCACGCGCGGCGACTGGGATTGGGAGGCGGGGTTAAATATGAGCTCGGTGACGGAGATCGAGCAGATCCGCGATCATGCACTGCGCGCCACCTTCGGTAATTGGGCGTTTGTCAGAAACCAGAGCGACAAGCGAGCGGAGTTCGCGAACCGCCGCTTGGTGTGGGTGGCCTACATCGGCGGCAAGCGCGAGAGCCGTCGGTTGCTGGGTGATGTGATCCTGCAGCAGCAGGATATTGAAACAGGCAAAGCATATCCCGATGCCTGTGTCACCACGACGTGGGGGATTGACCTTCACTATCCGCATCCAGAGAACAGCCGCCACTTCCCCGGGATGGAATTCCGTGCCGTCTCTAAAACCAAGAGCATCAAGCCGTACGCGATTCCATACCGTTGCCTTTACAGCCGCTCGCTGGACAATTTGTTCATGGCGGGGCGCAACATCAGCGTCACCCATGTGGCGCTCGGCTCGGTGCGCGTGATGCGCACGGGCGGCATGATGGGGGAGGTGGTCGGCATGTCGGCTGCGCTCTGCACGCGCCACGGCACCACGCCACGCGGTGTGTTCGAAGCTCACCTGCCTGCGTTGCAGGAACAGATGCGGCGCGGCGTCGGGCGGTTTCGTTAGTTGATTAGTTAATTAGTGCATGAGTGCATTAGTTTGCCCCCATCGGAATCGGTATCGGTATCGAAATCGGGATGTTCATGCGATGATGGCCTGCACATGGACCATAACGTGCGAGTGTGCGGGGACGGAGCATGGTGGAATGTGGAGAGGCAGGATGCAAGGAGGTTGGAAGTGACTAGGAATAACGATAACACGTCTTTGGGGAAACGGCTTAGAAGTGCTTGCGAGCACAACGTCAGGCTACCGTCCGGCATAAGCTTCACCTGCCGCAGCACGACTGTGCAGATGCATCTGGACTCCGATTGTGTCAGAGCCAACATGCAGACGAACGCGGCGGCCTTCGAGGGCTGGGCCTTGGCTTTGAAGCGCTGGCTTCCGGATGTCGCTGGGGTAGAGCTGAGTTGGGACTTCGATGGCAATGTCTGCGATCCTCACTACCAAAGATTTCTGTATAGGACTAAGAAGTTCCGCTCTCTGTTTGCGGACTGGTTCTTTATCGCCGCTCCCGATAAGCTCGACGGTCTGAAGACAGAGGCGGCGGGACATGAGTTCATTCTCAACGTAGCATCCAAACCGCGAGATGCGGGGGAGTGCGACTGGTCGGAAAGCTTGAAAACGAGCGAATATAAGCTTGAGTGCCACATTGTCAGGCATCAGGAGCCGCTCTGTAATCTTCTCGGCGTTGACAGGCTGGATCGCCAGTTGCCAGTCGGGCTTTTCAGGAATAGCGTGAGTAACGCGAACGAGGTTTTTCCCGGCAAAAAGGGTGCCATAGACATCTGGGGGGTGGACAAAGGTTCCACAACGCTGTTTCTGTTCGAGCTAAAGAAGAAGGGCAACAAACCCCTTGGCATTATGTCAGAACTGTTCTTCTACTCTTTTGTCCTGGCCGATGCCCAAGCCCGTCGTTTCAAATTCGAGAAGCCGAATCCGGAAATAGAGCAGACAGGAAAAATCGCTGCCTATATTCTGGCACCGGAATGGCACCCTTTAATCGACGAGGAAATGCTAAAGCTTGTGAACGAGGCTTGTAGTAGAGTTGGGGCGAAGATCGGCTTCGGTGCTATCAAGATCATTCCTGCTAAGGTGCAGAAGTATGAGATCGTGTTGCGGGTGCGGCAGTAGGGCAGGACGTCTCAGACTGCCATCCATGTTTAGCACTTGGCTCTTCCTCGGAGGTTCGAAACGTCCCGCCGTATTTGTTTGAGCAAATACGCCAGAAAAAAGATGCTCAAGCGTGACCTGCGGCCATATTTTTGGCATACTGCGGCCTTTCGTTGGAATTGCAATGAAGGAGTAGTATGGAATCGAAGAAAACGTGCAAGCGGAATAACACCTGTATCGCGGAGATGAGTGTCGAGGGGATTAGGGCGGATTTCGCGCGGCATTTGCGGTATACTCAGGCAAGTACACTGGACATCGCGACGCCGCGGGATCTCTATCATGCGTTTGCTTACACTGTGCGTGATCGTCTGGTTGAACGTTGGATTGAGACCCGTGAAGCCTATCGCACCAAGAACGTGAAGTATGTCTACTACCTCTCGCTTGAGTTTCTGATCGGCCGGTTGCTCGGCAACAACGTCATCAACATGAAAATGGATGAGTTGTGCAACAAGGCGATGGAAGATGTGGGGATCGAGTGGAATTCGCTGCGCGAGTACGAGGTGGATGCCGGCTTGGGAAATGGTGGTTTGGGGCGGTTGGCCGCATGTTTTCTCGATTCGCTTTCCACGTTGAATCTGGCTGCGATGGGCTACGGGCTGCGTTATGATTACGGGATTTTTAAGCAGCGTATCGTCGATGGGCATCAGGTAGAGGAGCCGGATCACTGGCTGAAGGATGGCACGCCGTGGGAAATCTCTCGGCCCGAGCACACGCAGGTTGTCCATTTCGGTGGACACGTTGAGTGTATCAGCAATAGCAACGGGGGGATCGAGTGGCGCTGGGTGGACACGGAAAAAGTGTTAGGCATGCCGTACGACATGCCGATCGTGGGCTACAGCGAGGCTGTGAATGTCCTGCGCCTCTGGTCGGCCAAAGCTGACGACGAGTTTCATCTCGATGACTTCAACCAAGGGTCGTATGTCGCTGCAGTGGAAAACAAGGTGCTGGCCGAAAATCTGACCAAGGTTCTCTATCCGAACGACAACGTCCTGGCGGGCAAGGAGCTGCGTTTGCGTCAGCAGTATTTCTATGTCGCCTGCTCGCTGCAGGATATCCTGCGCCGTTTTCGCTTGCGCAACAACGATTGGACGACGCTGCCCTCGAAAGCATTTATCCACCTCAATGAAACGCATCCTGCGCTGGTGATCCCCGAGCTGATGCGGATCTTGGTGGATCGCGAGGGAATAGATTGGGACACAGCCTGGTCCATCACGCGGGCGAGCACGGGCTACACGAACCACACCGTCCTGCCCGAAGCGCTGGAGCGTTGGAGCGTGTCGATGATGGAGCGGCTGTTACCGCGCCACATGCAGATCATCTATGAAATCAACGGTCGCTTCCTTTGCCAGGTGGCGGCGATGTGGCCGGGCGACGAGGCGCGCCTCGCGCGCATGAGCTTGATCGACGAGCATGGCGAGAGGTCGGTCCGTATGTCGAATCTCGCGATCGTCGGCTCCAGTGCCGTCAACGGTGTCGCAAAGCTTCATACCGAGATCTTGAAGAAAACGCTCTTCAAGGATTTTTATGAGATGTTCCCCACTCACTTCTCAAACAAGACCAATGGGATCACGCCACGCCGCTGGCTGCTAAAGGCCAACCCGGGGCTCGCGGATTTGATCACAGAGGCGATCGGCGACGGGTGGGTCACCGATCTTGAGCAGTTGCGGAAACTGGAAGAGTTTCTGGACGACAAGGCATTCCTCAAACGTTTTCGTCAGGTCAAACAGGAGAACAAAGTGCGTCTGGCCGAACACATCCACTCGTTGGTTGGGGTTACGGTCTCGCCGGACTCGATCTTCGATGTGCTGGTCAAGCGTCTGCATGAATACAAGCGTCAGTTGCTGTTGACGCTCTACATCATCGTGCTCTACAACCGCCTGGTGGCCGATCCGTCATACGACATGCTACCACGCACCTTCATTTTCGCCGCCAAGGCCGCGCCCGGTTACGCGATGGCGAAGTTGATCATCCGGTTGATCCACGGTGTCGCGGATGTGGTCAACAATAATCCGCGTATCAATGACAAGCTTCGTGTGGTCTTCTTGCCCGACTACCGCGTCTCTCTGGCCGAGCGGATTATTCCGGCCGCGAATGTCAGCGAGCAGATATCTCTGGCCGGCAACGAGGCTTCGGGCACCGGCAACATGAAGATGATGCTGAACGGTGCGCTGACGCTCGGCACGTTCGATGGTGCCAACGTCGAGATCAACGAGGAGGTGGGCGACGAGAACATGTTCATCTTCGGGTTGCGTACGGAAGAGGTCAGGGCCATGCGCCCGACCTATTCGGCACGTCACATCTACCACACGGATCCGGAGATCCGTCTGGCGATCGACATGATTCGGCGCAATGTCTTCTGCCTGCTCACGCCGGGCCTGCTGGATCCGATTGTGCAGTCGCTGCTGGACTTCAACGATCACTACATGCTGCTCGCGGACCTGCGTGACTACATGGAGACGCAAGATCGGGTCGATGCCCTCTACCGCGATCCTTTGGCATGGGACCGCAAGGCCCTGATCAACGTGGCGCGCGCGGGGAGGTTCTCTTCGGACCGCACGATCCTTGAATACGCACGCGACATCTGGCATGTGTCGCCTATCGATCTGTCGCACATCAAATGCTAAAAGGAGGCTTGCACATGGAGCGTGTTGCACTCGTAACCGGCGGTGCGCGCGGTATCGGTTTGGGTATTTCCGGGGCGTTGGCGCGTGAGGGATATGCGCTGGCGGTGTGCGGCACGCGCTCTGCCGAGGCGGCCGCCCCGCAGCTTGAGACGCTGCAAAAGTGTGGCGGCGAGGTCTGCTATATCCAGGCTGACGTCTCGCAGGCGGTCGACCGGTCGCGGCTGCTGGAGAAGGTGCACGCGCGTTTCGGCGCGCTCCATGTGCTGGTCAACAATGCCGGCGTTGCGCCGCGCGTGCGCGCGGACCTGCTCGAAGCGACTGAAGAGAGCTTCGAACGTGTGATGCGGATCAACCTGCAGGGCCCCTACTTCCTGACACAGGCGGCGGCGCGCTGGATGGTTGAGCAACGCCGCGCAGACGCCGCGTTCTGCGGATGCATCGTCAACATCGGTTCGGTGTCGGCCGAGGTGGCTTCAGTTTCACGCGGCGAGTATTGCGTCGCCAAAGCCGGCGTGACCATGATGACGCGCCTGTTTGCGAGTCGGCTGGGGCAGGAGGGCGTGACGGTGTATGAGGTGCGCCCCGGGATTATCCGCAGCGATATGACGGGGCCGGTTCAGGACAAGTATGACGCGCTTATCGCAGACAGTGACCTGTTGATCCAGAAACGCTGGGGCGAACCCGAAGATGTGGGACGCGCCGTTGCGTCGCTGGCGCGCGGGGATTTCCCGTACTCAACCGGCCAAATCGTGCATGTGGACGGGGGACTCTCTGTGCAGCGGCTGTGAGTGAACCGTCATGAAAACGACGTGCTGCCATACGCTGGTGATCGGTTCGGGGGCGGCGGGACTTCAGGCCGCTGTGCAACTCCGCTGTCGCGGGATCGATACGTTGATCGTCACGGAAGGGGTGCGCAAAAGCACGTCGATCAATACCGGCAGCGATAAGCAGACTTACTACAAGCTCGGGTTGTGCGGCGCGGAGCCGGACTCCATTTTCGCGATGGCGACTGCCTTGTCGGCTGCGGGCGGTATGCACGGCGATCTCGCCGTGGCTGAAGCGGCTGGTTCGGTGCATGCCTTTGCGCATCTGGTGGCGCTCGGTGTGCCGTTTCCGCATGACGCCTACGGCCAGTTTCCAGGATACAAGACCGATCACGATCCGGCGCGACGCGCCACGTCGACCGGGCCCTATACCTCGCGCGACATGTGCGTGGCGTTGTTGCGCGAAGTGCGTCGGCTGGGCGTGCCGATCCATGAACGGTGTTCAGTGACGTCGTTGCTGGTGAGCGGATCGGGCGCGCGGCGGCGTGTCTGCGGGGCGTTGGCTTTGGACGCCTCCGGTGCCTGGCGTGCCTACCGCGCCGAGAATGTGGTGTTCGCGGTCGGCGGTTTCGGTGGGCTGTATGCGGCCAGCGTCTATCCCGCCTGTCATCTGGGCGGCATCGGGTTGGCTTTCCGCGCGGGCGCGGCGGCGCGTAACCTGCCCGATTCCCAGTACGGTCTGGCTTCGATACGTCCGCGCTGGAATGTGTCGGGGAGCTACATGCAGGTGGTGCCGCGCCTGATTTCGACGGGAGCCGACGGTCATTCCGACGAACGCGAATTCCTGCTGGATGCGGGTGCCGATCCGGCGCAGATGTATAGCCTGTTGTTCCTGAAGGGTTACCAATGGCCTTTCGATGCGCGCCGGGCGGAGACGGGCTCGTCGCGGATCGACCGACTGGTCTATGGCGAGCGCGAGGTCAAGGGGCGTCGCGTGTTTCTTGACTTCCGCCGTAATCCCGCCGGTTTTCAATTTGACGCGCTGTCTGAAGAGGCGTGTAGCTATCTGGCGCGCTCCGGTGCTACGGGACGCACGCCGTTCGTCCGTCTGCAAAAGCTGAATCCGGGTGCGATCTCCTTCTATGGCGAGCACGGCGTAGACTTGGCTGCGCAGCCGCTGGAGATCGCGCTCTGCGCGCAGCACAACAACGGCGGGCTGGCAGCATCGCTCTGGTGGGAGTCGATCAATCTGACGCATCTTTTCCCGGTGGGCGAAGTCAACGGCTCACACGGTGTGGGACGTCCGGGCGGCTCGGCGCTCAATGCGGGACAGGTGGGCGCGATGCGGGCGGCGGCGTTTATCACCGCACGCTATGCCGACTCGACGCTGAGCGACGAAACCTTCGAGGCGGCGTTGGCCTCTGTGTACGACGAAGATCGCGAGTTCGCCGCGCGTTGTCGTCAATCGCAGTGGACGTGGCGCGCATGTCGAAACGAGTTCCAGCAGCGCATGAGCCGGTATGGCGCGCACTTGCGCCAGGCGGCGGCGTTGGAGCAGGCGGTCGCGGAGGCACGGGCGCAGGTACGGCGGCTTGAACGCGAGGGATGTCGGGCGGAACGTCCGGCGGAACGGATCAGGGCGTTTGAAAACCGTCAGCTCTGCACGGCGCATGCGGTTTATCTTTCGGCGTTGGCGTACAGCGTCCGTTCGGGCGTGGGTAGCCGGGGCTCCTCGCTGGTGGTGGATGAGCGGGGTGCGGTGATCTCGGAAGATCCCGCTTTTCGCACGCAGGTGTTGGAAACCCGTTACAACCTTGGACGTAATTGCCGGCACCGCTGGCGCGCGTGCCGACCGTTGCCCTCCGCTGACTTCTGGTTTGAGACTGCGTGGGAGGCGTTTCGAAAGGGAGAATTTAGGAGCTAGGATTTAGGAGTTGTGGACGAACAGACATGTGTCCCTTGTGTGCCCTTGGTCGGGCTTGCGAAGCGCCGGGAGAAGAGGCAAGCGTCTGCTTGCTCGGCGGCGGTCACGCCGCCCTCTTCTGAACGCCGAACGCCCAACGCCGAAGTGGGAATGTAAATGTAGAATGTAAAACGTAAAATCTGGAGCCAGTCTGAATGGAACGGCTACAAGCCGCCAGACCCCGAATCAAACCCGCTCGGACTGGTCTTTCTGGAATGACCAGATTTTTTGGGGAAAGTCCACTGTTTGTGAAGATTGACAGGACACACGGGAATATGGGAAACTATAAGCAACATGACGACAGGCGGTGATGAGCGCGTGTGTGCGAAGGGTAGGAAGCTGGCTGTCACCTACATTGACACGCCGGATCGCCGTGCCCTTGATCTGACCGAGGCCGGGCTATGCGAGGTCCCGGTGCTTGGCTTCAGCCGTTATCGTCATGCCGTCACCCCGGTCGGCACCCACCGCCACGCCGGATGTCTGGAGATCGGCCTCTGCCTGCGCGGTGCGCTTACCCTCCTGAATAATAGCCGCGAGCACCGGATCATGCCGGGTGACCTCTACCTCAACAAGCCGTCTGATATTCATTGCATATCTGCCAGCCCGAAAGGCACGATCGTCTACTGGTTGCTGATCCGCGAACCGCAGCGCGGCCAACCCTTTCTGCGTCTCAAAAGCCGCGAGGCGCAAGACATCTGGTCACGTCTGAATCGCCTGCCTTGCCATGTGATCGCAAAAACCGACGCGGTCAGACAGGCTTTCGCGCATCTGTTCAAATATCACGAGCAGCCCGCCGGGCCTTACCGCACCGTCGGACTGAACACGGCCTGCGTGTCGCTGCTGATGGGCGTGATCGATGCTTCATCACACAAGGCCACCATCACGCACTCGCGCCTGATTGACCATGTCGTCGAATCCTTGCGTGAGAAGCCAGAAAGAAAGGTCAGCCTCGACGATCTGGCGCGCGAGGCTGGCATGTCGCCCTCGCTTTTCATCAGCCGTTTCAAACAGATCACCGGCCTGCCGCCCGTCCATTTCCAGCTTGCCTGCCGTTTGGATAAGGCCAAGCGCCTGCTGGCCGAGACCGACACGCCGATCACGCAACTGGCGCTCGATCTCGGTTTCTGTGCCTCGCAGCACTTCTCCGGCCACTTCAAGCGCGCGTTCGGCTTGACGCCGTCCGGCTGGCGCAAGCGCGCCGCTGCGCGGCGCGGCGGAGGATTTAAGGGTTAAGATTTAGGAGTTGTTCGGTCAGTCGGGGACGATGGCGCCGTGTGCCGTCAGCAACGCTTTGACCTCTGCGATCGGGAGTTGTCCGGGCGTCACGCCGCGTTGCGCGGCCAACGCGGCGGCGGCCCCAGCCGCTTGGCCGGTCGCCATGCAAGTCGCCTGCACACGCAATGCCGAGTTGGCGAGGCGGTCGCTGCTGATGCAGCGACCGGCCACCAACAGGTTGCGGCTGCCTTTCGGGATCAACGCGCGCAGCGGCACGGTCGCCACCACGCCCTCCTCCAAGTGCGCCGGTCGTACACCTGACGTTTTATCGTGCAGATCGATGGGATAGAAGGCGTAGCAGACCGAATCTTCCCAGCGTTTCCCCGACGTGTAATCCTCGTGCGTGATCAGATGTTCGCCGCGCACGCGGTAGGTCTCGCGCACACCGACTTCGGGCGACATGCTCTCCAGCCGCACCTTCTCCAGCCCCGGGATACCTTTGAGAAACCGGAACATACGCAACGCGGCGGCGCGACCGCGTAGGTTGGTCTGGGTACGGGCGTCGGCTGTTGAGTTATCCGCGCCCTCGACATAGTTTGCGGTGTTGCCTCCGCTCTTCAGATATTGCAGCAGGCCCCAGCGGCAATCGCTGCGATGGAGCTGCCCGTCCTTGACCGCCGCGTCAAAGTGCGCTTGTAGTTCCTTTGCGTCGAATTTCGAGAGGTCCGCATTGGGACGGATGTGGTAAACGAAGGTGCCCGGCTGACGCTCCTGCTCTTGTAGTCGCTCGAAGCCAGCCAGCGCGGCGGCGGTCCCGTTACCCGTGCAATCCACGAGCTGTTTGCAGGTGATCGTGCGCGTGTCTCCGGTTGCGGCGGTTCTCACGCGCCAACCCTCTGGAACGGCTTCGATTCGCACCGGAGCCGCATGGTAGTGGAGGGTCACTCCGGCGCGCACCAAGGCATCCTCCGCCAGCACCACGAACAGCGGGATGTTGATCGAAATCTGGTGTTCGTAGTGGCGGCGACCGGTGGGCTTGGTGAAATCGGGCAGTTTGCCGCCGTCCAATGCCACCGCATTGGTCACCACATCCCAGCCTGCGCCTGCGATGACCTGCCGCCCCCAGGCGTGGAACAGGCCGGGGAAGTTCACGCCGCCGGTGGTGGTGTTGCCGCCCACTTGATGGGCGGCTTCGACCAGCACCGTCTTGGCACCGGCTCGGGCGCTTTGGAGCGCCGCGCAGATTCCGGCCGAGCCGCCGCCCACGACCGCCACGTCGCATGTCACCGGCGGCAACTCGATCGCCTGCGCAAGGCTCCCGACGATCAGCCCCACCACTATCCCGAATCTGGTCCGTTTGTCCATGTCCGCTCCTCTTTCCGTTGTGTGTGAACCCCTTATGTCTAGTTGCCGTTCATCTTACCCGGTCACTGTACCGAAATCAATGTGCCTTCGCGTGCAAAGCAACTTCACAAAGCAACTTCACGGTTGTTTTCAGCGTGGATTGCGCTAAACTGGAAGCCTCTCTCTCGAAAGGAGTCCCATGAAGGTTTTGGTTACGGGCGGAGCCGGGTACATCGGCAGCCACACGGTCGTTGAATTGCTGGATGCCGGACATGAGGTTGCGGTGATCGACAATCTTTGCAACAGCAGCGAAGAAAGCCTGCGTCGCGTCGCAGAGATCACTGGCAAGACGGTGTCGTTTCATAAGGCCGACATCCGGGATCGAGAGGCGCTCGATCAAGTGTTCAAAGCGGAGGGCCCGGTTGACGCCGTGATTCATTTCGCCGCGCTCAAGGCGGTCGGCGAGTCGGTTCGCATTCCGCTGGCCTATTACGGCAATAACATCACCGGCACGATCACCCTGTGCGAGGCGATGGCCGCCGCAGGCTGCCGCAATCTCGTGTTCAGCTCTTCCGCCACGGTTTATGGCGATCCTGCGTCGGTCCCGATCCGCGAAGATTTCCCCACGCTCGGCGCGACCAATCCGTACGGCTGGTCGAAGCTGATGATGGAGCAGATTTTCCGCGATGTGCAGAAGGCTGATCCCACATGGAATATCACGTTGCTGCGTTATTTCAATCCGATCGGCGCGCACCCCAGCGGCCGGATCGGCGAGGATCCGACCGGCATTCCCAACAATCTCCTGCCCTTTGTGGCGCAGGTGGCGGTCGGGCGTCGCCCGAGTCTGGCGGTTTTCGGCAACGATTACCCGACGCCGGACGGCACCGGCATCCGCGACTACATCCATGTGGTCGATCTTGCGCTCGGCCATCTCAAGGCGCTGGAAGCACTCGCGTCAAAGCCCGGTCTTTCGATCTTCAATCTCGGCACCGGCAAGGGATCGAGTGTCCTGGAGGTGGTCGCCGCCTTTGAACAGGCGTCGGGCCGCAAAGTTCCCTACACGATTCAGGCGCGCCGCCCCGGCGACGTGGCTGAATGCTGGGCTGACCCCTCGAAGGCGGAGCGCGAGCTGGGCTGGCGCGCCACGCGCGATCTGCGCGTCATGTGCGAGGACGCCTGGCGTTGGCAGTTTCAAAATCCCAACGGGTTTGCAGAGGCGTAATGCGATGTCTGAGTGGACCGAGATCATTGACGGGTTGACCGATCATCTGACGCTGCTCAAAGAGTTGGGCGAGCGCACGGTGTCGCTTGATCCCGAGGTGCTCCGCGCGCTGGGCCCCCGTAACGCTAGCGGCCGTGCGCGCGCTGCGGCGGCACCCGCCGCGCCACAGCATCCGGCGTCTGCGTCCGCTCCTCGGTCCATGACTTTCACGACTCCGGACGCGTCAGTGTCGCGCACGCCGGAGCAACGCCGTCAGGCATTGGATGAGATTGCCGAGCGCATCGCGACGTGCGAGGCGTGCGACCTGTATAGGCAACGCAATCGCTGTGTGCCGGGGCAGGGGAATCCGTGCACGCCTGACGTGATGTTTATTGGCGAAGCGCCGGGCGCCGACGAGGACCGTGAAGGATTGGCGTTTATCGGCGCGGCCGGACAGTTCCTGACCAAGATGATCGAAGCGATGGGCTACACGCGTGATGACGTGTTCATCGCAAACATCTGCAAGTGCCGCCCGCCGAATAACCGCACGCCCGCTGCCGACGAGATGCGGACATGTCTGCCTTTCCTGCGCGACCAGATCCGCATCGTGCAGCCCAAGACCATCGTGCTGCTGGGAGGCACTGCTATTCGCGGCCTGCTGGAGACGCAGGCCGGCGTCTCGCGTCTGCAAGGGAATTGGACCCGCTACGAGGGTATCCCCGTGATGCCGACCTACCACCCCGCGTATATTCTGCGCTTCGAGTCAGCGGGCGATGCCGTAGGGCTCAAGCGCGCTAAAACTGAGGTCTGGCGCGCGCTCAAGCTCGTGCTTGCGCAGCTTGGGCGCACGCCGCCACGGCGCGCGGCGCGCGCCGCGCGGAGTTAGCATTTTCGATTGTTGCGGTCACGCTGCCATGCTCTGCGCACCTGCCCAAAAAGCGGCGTCGCGCGGGATACTGCTTGCCGCCGCACTCCAAATTTTGCCACTTTTGCACGCGCCGCTGCGAGCCACTGCGTGGTCGCGACAATCGATCCCGATCCCGATAGCGATCCCGATTTGGATGAAACCCTGAAACCCCGAAACCCTGAAACCCCGAAACCGGCTGCGCCTAACCGCGGACTTTGCCTTCCTTCTTGCGCTTTTCGATGATCGCCTCGGCGAGTTCGAAGGGCACGCCCTCGTAGCGCTCGAAGGTCATCGTGAAGGTGCCGCGTCCCTGGGTGACCGTGCGGATCGCGTTGGAATAGCCGAACATCTCGCTGAGCGGGACGAAGCCGCGCACCAGCTTGTTGCCGCCCTTGTCATCCATACCATCGACGCGGCCGCGGCGCGAGCAGATCGAGCCGGTCGCCGTGCCCATATACTCTTCGGGCACCGCCACCTCGACGCTCATGACCGGCTCCAGAAGCTGCGGGTTGCCCTTGAGGAAGAGCTGCCTGAAGCATTGGCGCGCGCACTCGACAAAGGCGAATTCGTTCGAGTCGACCTCGTGGTACGAGCCGAAATAGACGACCACTCTGACGTCCACCACAGGGAAGCCGCCGCAGGGACCGCTCTCCATGGCCTTGAGAATGCCCTTCTGGACGGCGGGGATATATTCGCTGGGGATCACACCGCCCTTGACCTCATTGACAAAGGAGAAGCCGCGTCCCGGCTCCTGCGGTTCGAGGCGCAGGCAGACATGAGCGTACTGGCCGCGACCGCCGGACTGCTTGACGTGCTTGTATTCGCCATCGACCTGATGGCGGATCGTCTCGCGGTAGGCGACCTCGGGCTTGCCGACCTCGCACACGACGCCAAACTCGCGGCGCAGGCGGTCCACAATGATCTCAAGGTGCAATTCGCCCATGCCGGCGATGATGGTTTCGCTGGTCTCTTGGTCGAAGGTCACGACGAAAGTCGGATCTTCCTGCGCCAATGCATTCAGCGCGTTGCCGAGCTTTTCGTTGTCGCCGCGTGAAGCCGGGCGGATCGCGATCGCGATCACCGGCGCGGGGAATTCGATCGACTCCAGCACGATGGGGCTCTTCGGGTCGCAGATCGTGTCGCCGGTGCGCGATTTTGAGAGACCGATCACAGCCACGATGTCGCCCGCGTGTGCCTCTTCCAACGCTTCCTGATGGTTGGCGTGCATGCGGAAGAGGCGTCCGATACGGCAATCCTGATCCATCGTGCTGTTGAGGACCGTGTCGCCCACGCGCAGCGTGCCGGAGTAAATACGCACAAAGGCGATCTTGCCCATGTGCTTGTCCGTGGCGATCTTGAACACCAGTCCCGCGAACGGCTCCTTGTCGTCCGGCTTGCGCGTGTCTTCCGGGCTGTCGGCGGAGGCCACAACGCCGATGTCCAGCGGCGAGGGCAGATAGTCGATTACGCCGTTGAGCAGCGGTTGGACGCCTTTGTTCTTGAATGCCGTGCCGCAGAAAGTGGGGACGATCGCGCGCGCGATGGTACCTTTCCGTATACCGGCCTTGATCTCCTCGACGGTCAGCTCGCCGGTTTCGAAGTACTTGTTCATCAGGGCGTCGTCCTGCTCGGCCGCTTTCTCGACCAGCTCGACGCGCAGGCGCTCGCACTCTTCGCGGTACTCTTCGGGGATTTCCTGTTCGACAACCTTGATGCCGCGCGAGGCATCGTCAAAGGTCAGCGCTTTCATCGTCAGCAGATCGATCACACCTCGGAAGGACTCGCCCGCGCCCATCGGATAGACCATGACGACCGGATTGCCGCCGAGCGTGTAGCGGATCTCATTGACCACGTTGAAGAAGTTAGCGCCGACGCGATCCATCTTATTGACCATGCACAGCTTGGGCACGGCGTATTTCTCGCTTTGACGCCACACCTGCTCGGTCTGCGGCTGCACGCCGCCCACCGCGCAGAACAGGGCGATCGCGCCGTCGAGCACGCGCAGCGAACGCTCCACCTCGGCCGTAAAGTCCACATGTCCGGGGGTATCGATCAAGCTGATCTGATGATCGCGCCACATGACAGCGGTCGCGGCCGAGGTGATCGTGATGCCGCGCTCCTGCTCCTGCGCCATGTAGTCCATGGTGGCGGCGCCTTCGTGTACTTCACCGATTTTATAGTTCTTGCCGGAATAAAAGAGAATGCGCTCGCTGGTTGTCGTCTTTCCTGCGTCGATGTGCGCCATGATGCCGATATTACGGATCTTGTCCAGCGGTACGGTTCTGGGCATGGTCTTGAGACTCCTTGGATCGTTGCTTGCTTCCGGACTTTAGTCGCTGATCGACGTGCCGGATGGCGTGGTCGGGCTCTTTTCTGCGGACCACTTTTTGCTCCCTATCATGGAGTGGTTAAAAGAGGGTGCGCATTTTCGGCTTTTTCAGCAGAGTATTCAAGTGCAAAACGAGGGAAATTGCGGATCTTCGCGTTAGTTTTTTGTTGGCTTCTCATTAGAATGTCTTCATTTGTCTCTCGTGTTAACGTCTCTCTTCATCCTCGGCTCGTCCGTAACGGGGTTAGCCGCAATAATGTAGGCAATTACTTCGTACTTTTTTCATCTATTGTGGACCACAAACACGACATCTGACGTGGCGTGATAAGTCGCACCCTCCCATTGAAATGTGAGATCCAATCCAGTGTTATTCGCATCATTCAGGTGCCCGTGAATTTTGTCCACTAATAGGGGACGGGCACGCTTCAGTTTCCATGATTCAAAGAAATTGCTACAGTCCACCAAAACGAGGAATATCCGGTTTGATGCATCGAAGCGTCGAACCCCTTGGTTTTCATATAGCCACGTAATGAGATTGGCTGGGTTGGCAATTGCGTTGTCCAGAATCGCCAATCGTCTGGCCTTCAGACTGTCAATCAATGCCTTAGCTTCGGTGTCAGGGCAGTCCTTTACCTTGCTCCACAAATCCTCAAGTAGACGCGCCGCTGGCAACGTCTTGTCGAAATGGATATTCGCTTTCTTACAGAACCTCTTCAGCAGACTCGACTCCTCCTTTTCCCGTGCTCCTTTTCGGGCGTCTTTGATATAGCCCTCGGGCAAATACGTAACCTTGAGATCATACGGGACACCTCGAACAAAAAAATCCACCTTTTTGATTAAACCTACAGCAGGAAGTACCGCCGGATGATCACGGAACACGTCTTCAACAATGATGGATGTCCAATGGTTGTACCACGAACAAAGAACGTATGACTTCATGCTGTGGAACAGTTCGTTGTCTACACGCGCTTGGAGGTCATCAAAGGAACGGATCTTCTTGACATAGTTGTCAACGATAGTCTTCTCAAGGCTGTTCTGGTGAAGCCCCCCCCAGTCAAACATCTGCAACTTGTACAGTTCAGTGATTAGGGCGGGCTCTAAAGTCGCACGTTGTTGACGTTCAGTAGCAGATATCGCCCGAATGGTGGTATCAATCTGTGCATCTGTGACGCGCGATTCGAACACAGCCTTTAGTCTGGCGGTCGGCTTCCCATCTGGAATGGCGAGCCCATGATCTTCAATTAGGCGATTCAGATGCTCTTTCCGAGACAATGAACGGAGTTTCAGAAAACGCATACCATCCGGATCGAGTCCCAGTTCTCGGATTCCGTCGTTCTTGAATACTCTATCAGCCTGCTGATAAGTGTATGGCATCTCTCATTCACCTTTCGCTTTTGGGAAGTCCTCCGACCATCCTGGGATTGAATGAATACGCTCCTCAAACAATCCGTTATTCCCTCCCCTCCCTCGTTTTCGGTAGAGCAAGACATAGTCTGATTTCATTGAGCCAGCTCTGTTATCTTGCACAACAGAGTTGGCTGAGTAAACCATCGGAAAACACCCACAGTATACCAATGAAGGCTCACTACCGTTTCTAATCAGACCGTTCCAACTATGTGCATCTCTCGCATTAAATAATAGGGCAAGCACGCCATCAGGGACGAGCACTCTGTCGACCTCGCGCAGGAGGTCGCACATGGTCTTATTGTACTCAGCCTTGGTCTTGCCGCGTCCACGTGCATTTGACACCACAATTTCTTCTTCAAACAGGGGGGTTTCTCCAAGAACCGCATTCCACAACTCACTGAGTTCAAGATACGGGATGCGGTCGCTATGCGGTGGATCAGTGAGAACCAGCGCAACGCTTGAGTTCGGCATATCTCGTAACGCAGTGATTGCGTTGGTGTTGAGCAGGGCAATCTGTGCTGATTCAGCGAAAACGTGATGCGGAGAGTCGGTCAGCTTGAACGATCTCGCTTGACCCAAGCTCGAAAGCGTTCGCACTAGTTTAGCAGCACGATGCTGAAAACAATTCCACACGTTGATTTCAAAATGGAGTGAGGGTCTCCAATAACCAATGACCCAACTGCCGACCTCAGTCCTACTTGTATTTTTCCCTGTCGTTTTTCCCCTTCTCGTGATCGCAAAAACCATGCGAGACATCTGGCCGATTGAGGCTGTGAGCGTGAGAAACAAAGCGCGCCGGAGACTCTCCGGTGTCTCGGGAATACTCTCGATAATGAGATCAATGTTTCGAAGAGCCCTCCCAGTGAAGATGTCGGATAAAGCAAGTGTCGGTGATGTATTGATCCGCGAGTTTTGGTAGAGGCGCAAGGGGCGAATCCGGCTCGAAGTATGTGATGCGTATGAAGCAGAAAGTGAAATGTCCTGTGGTGTCGGCTCTCTAATCTCACGTCCCCCCTTCCCTCTGTGTACTGTCCACACTTGTTTGAGGCGATCGCCGTCCCACAGGTAGTGTGTTGCAGTCATGCGGTCGGCCAACACATAAGATTCGTCAATACGAGCCCTGATCGACTTGCCCATACGTTGTACGGCGGAATCGTATTGTTCCAACGCAGGGAGATCGGAAATCATTCGAGCAAGCTGAATGGATACGGGATTAAGATCCACACCGATAAAACGTCGTTTACGGAGTGCACATTCTCTGGCAATGAGGCCCGACCCAACGAAAGGATCGACCACAATATCATTTGGTTGTGTCAGTGTGTCTATGAGGAACCCAAGGCATTCGATAGGTTTCTTACCCCAGTATTTGTGGAAGGCCGAAAGTCCCCTATACCCGGTTGGGGACATAATATCCGCGATTGAAACGTCGACTGGTTTAAACCCGAGAGCAAGCTGCTCGCCCGACTCCCTCACCGCAAGTTGTCGTGATTGTTTACTTGTGCACTTCATCCCCATGTCCTTCACAGAATCTTTGATTACATCTCAAAAACAACACGAGATATACCACAGTTTTTCCGAGATACCGCAAACGCAAAAACTCCCAACGGGATACGTGCGAGGATATACTTGATCGTTCGTGGGTGTCAAGGCGGCAAAAAAAGCAAAAAAAGCGCGCAAAAAAGGGGTAACAATTCTACGACTTCCAACTCCTAACCTAGACATCTTGTCGCTGTTGCTTCGTGGGTTTTTCACAGCGTAACCGCGCGGCGGCTACCACACGACCGGCGTGTGGCCGTGAGCCAGCAGGTAGCGGTTCGCCTGTGAAAAATGACCGCATCCGAAAAACCCGGCGTGCGCCGAGAGCGGGGAGGGGTGCGCGGTCTCAAGCACCAGATGCCGCGATACGTCGATGAGAGTTTTTTTGCGGCGTGCGTCACGGCCCCACAACATAAAGACCAGATGGTCGCGCCGCATGGACAGCCACTGAATCGTCGCATCGGTGAACGCTTCCCAGCCGCGCCCGCGGTGGCTGCCCGCGCATCCGGCCTCGACGGTCAGGGTGGCATTCAGCAACATCACGCCTTGGTCGGCCCAACGCTGCAAGTACCCTGTCGCAGGTATCGGCGTGCCGGTGTCGCGCTGGACCTCCTTGAAAATGTTCCGCAGGCTCGGCGGTAGGGGCACCGTGTCGTTTACCGAAAAGGCCAACCCGTGCGACTGTCCGGGGCCGTGGTAGGGGTCTTGTCCGAGGATCACGATCTTCACCGTATCGGGATCCAGCGCGTATGCATTAAAGATGTCGTCTCTGGGCGGGTAGACGGTTTGTTTGGCGTATGCGTCTTCCAAGAAGTTCATCAACGCTTTGAAATAGGGCTTCTGGAATTCGGTTCGTGCGAATTCTGTCCATGAATCGTGCATAGAACTCTCAACGTTCAACTTTCAATGCTCAACTCTCAAGTGCACCGGGAGAGATGGGCGTCTACTCGTCCTTGCTCCTTACGGTGCTCGCAAGTCTGAAGGAAGGATTTTGCGGCGGCAAGCGGTATTCCGCGCGACGCCGCTTTTTGAGCAGGAATACGGTGGCAGGGCTACGCGCAAAAGCGGTGCCGCGACCTGCGCATAGCGCGGCCCTTGTCACCGCATTCCAAGGTGCGCTTCCAGCGCTTCGATGCGCGCCTTGAGCTTTTCGACCAAGCGCGGCAGCAGCAACGTGGTGGCGAATTCGCGTTTGGGCAGAGCCGGCAGGCCAAGCACATATTCGCCGGGCGGGACGTCTTTGGAGAGACCGCTCTTGGGGCCGACCTGTGCGCGGTCGCCGATCGTGAGGTGCCCGGAGAGACCGGCTTGCGCCCAGATCAGGCAGCCTGATCCGATATGCGTGCTACCGGCCACGCCGGCCTGCGCGATGACGCCGCTGTAGTCGCCGATCTGCACGTTGTGACCGATCTGCACCAGATTATCGATCTTCGTGGAATTGCCGATGCGCGTACGACCGAAACGCGCACGGTCGATCGTCGTGTTGCAACCGATCTCCACATCGTCACCCAACTCGACGATGCCGAGTTGCGGGATCTTCTCTACCACGATTGTGCCGTCCGGTTGGGGCACGGGGTTGTAGCCATAGCCGTCGCCGCCGATGCGCACACCGGAGTGCAGGACCACGCGCCGTCCGAGCAGACAGCCTTCGCGGACAGTGACCTGCGGATAGAGGTGGCAACCCTCGCCCATCCGGACACGCTGGCCGATGAAGACTTGCGCTTCGATCACTGAGCCATCACCGATTTCAGCGCCCGCTTCGATCACCGTCCACGGTCCGACATGCACATCCCGACCGAGCCGGACATCCTCCGCGATCACGGCGGTGGGGTGGATGCCGGGAGCGCGAACGACAGGCGGCGGCGCGAGCCACTGGGCCACCTGTGTACAGGCGGCGTCCGGATCCTTCACTCGGATCAGCGCTGGTGCCGAGCACTCGCCTTGCCAGTCGAGCGGCACCAGCACCGCGCTCGCGCGCGTGGCACCCGCCTGACGGGCGTATTTCGCATCTTTCACGAACGACACATCGCCGGGGCGTGCCTCCGGTAGGCTGGCCAATGCGCAGACCTCCGGCGAACCGTCGCCGGACAGTTCGCCTCCCAGTCGCTCAGATAATTCTTTGACGGTCATTACAAAAGACTACTGCTTCTCAGCGGCGGCTTTTTCGGCGCGCTCCTTGTCAGCCTTCTCCTGCGCCTCTTTGCGTAACTTGGGATCCACGCCCATACGCTTGAGGACCTCGTCGGTCATATCCAGCTTGGGGTCGAAGTAGGCCATGGTCGTGCCGTCGAGGATGATGCTGGTCTTGGTCTCCTGTGCGTATTTGGTCAGAACCTCGCGGATGTCGCCGGTCACTTGGCGCAACAGGCGCGCGTCGAGATCTCCCAACTCGCGCTGGAGCTTCTGCATCTCCTGACGCAGGTCGCGGTCGGCCTCGGCCAGTACGTCGCGGTGTTTCATGGCCTTGTCTTCGGCCTCGGCCTTGGCTTTTTCATTGAGGGCAGGGTTGCGCGCTTCCTTGACGGCCTTCTCATATTCGTCGCGCAGTTCCTCGAAGCGGTCGCGCTGTTTGTCGAGCTTAGCCTGAAACTCCTTCTCGGTATCCTGCATCAGCTTGCGGTCGCGCTCGCGGCTCGGGTGAAAACGCACCAGATCCACCATGTTGACCACTGCGGTCTTTTCCTGTGCCAGTATTACGGTCGCGGTCAGCGCCGCCGCCAGCATCACCATCATCTTTTTCATACGTATCCTCCCTGATTCATGGCAAACAGGTGGTCGGGCCGCCCGCCTGCCGCCAGGTCCTTACTCAAAGCCGATCGCGAACGAGAAGACCTCGTCGTCGGTGTAGTCGTCGTCCTCAACCACCGGCACCGCGAAATCGAAGCGGATCGGGAAGCCCGGGATGTCGATGCGAATGCCCACGCCGGCCGTCACGCACACGTCGGACAACTCGGGGTCGAAGGCGTCCTCTCCGATCGAGCCTACGTCCATGAAAGTCGCGAAACGCACCGCCTTGAAGACTGGGATCGTGTACTCCGCCGTGATCAGTGCCAGCGTCTCGCCGCCGATCGGGGCATGGCGCTTGCCGCCGTTGCCGCGGAACACCTTGGGGCCGATGTCGCGGTACTCGACACCGCGCACGGTGCGCGGGCCGCCCAGGAAGAGCCGCTCGTAGATTGGCACCTCGTCGTTGCCGTAGGAGTCGACTGTTTCAATGCGACCGCGCAGGCTCAGCACATGCTTGTACCACGGCATGCGGAACCAGTGGCGGTAGTTGGCGCCCAGCTTGTAATACTCGCTGTCGCCGAGGCCGCTCTCGGAGGCCTCACCAAAGATCGTCGTCTGGTAGCCCTTGGTCGGGATGAAAGCGTGGTCGCGCGTGTCATGCGCCCAGTAGAGGCGCAATACGCTGTTGAGGTCGTCACCGAACTCATCCTCCTGCCATTTGAAATACTTGTTGGAGTCGCCGTCCCAGCCGTCAGGCACGGCAGACACCGTGCCTGCGGGGTCGGCATACCACTTGCTGTTGTCGACGTCATCCATCTCAACCAGTTCGAGCGTGTAGCGCATGCCGACGCGACCGACCTTGACGGGATACGAGAGCCCGACTGACCCGCCGGTGCGGATCTCATCGTATTGGTCATACCAACGCATGCGGCGATAGGCCTCGACAGTCAACGCCAGCGGTCGGTCCAGGAACCAGGGCTCAGTCCAGGAGACTTCGGCCGTCTGGCGGCGCGATCCGACTTCCACGCCTAAACGCGCCTTCTGTCCGCCGCCCGTGAAGTTCGGCCAGTTCAGAATGTCGAAGTTGCTCTGGGTGATCTCCAGGAAGCCCACCACATTGTCGACGCTGGACACGCCCGCGCCGATCATGAAGTTGCCGGTGCGCTGCTCTTCGACCTCATACACCAGATCGCGTACGCCGGGTCTGTCGGTCTGCTCGGAGTAGTGGCGCACGTTCTTGAAATACTGCAAGTTCTTCAGGCGGTTCTCGCTGCGCTCGATGCGCGGCTCATTCATAATCTCGCCGGGGCTGACCAGCACCTCGCGGCGGATCACCTTGTCCTTGGTCTTGTTGTTGCCGCGGATCACGATGTTGCGGATGTGGACCAGTTCGCCCTCGCGCACCTCGTAGGTGATCGCCATGCGTCCCGGCTTGCCCGGCACAGTCTCTTTGAGCGCGCGCACGGCGGTGTCCACGTAACCGCGCGAGCCGTAATAGTCACGGATGTCTTTGGCCGCGTCGTCGATCGTCTGTTGTCCGGCGATCGCATCTACCTTGAGCCGCTCGCCTGCCGCCAGCACCGCGTCCTCGGGGAAGAGCTTCACGCCGCGTATCGCGGTCGATTCGACCGTATACTTGTCACCCTCGGTGACGGCGAAAACCACGTCCACCCTCTCCTTGCCGACTTTCTCCATGGTCGGCGCGGCCACGCGCGCATCCAGATAACCGGCGTTTTTGTAGACGTCCTCGGCCATCTGGCGCGCGTCCTCAAGATCCTGCGCCGAGACCGGGGTGTCGGTGAACCAGCCGCGCGGGTCGTACCACGGGCGCTGGCCGAAAGAGGATCGCAGTTCCTTCTCAGGGATCGAGACATTGTCGGTAAAGCGGTACTTACGCACCTTGGCGCGCTCGCCCTCCTCGATGGTCAGAACCACGTTCGCTGCGCCGGCGCTATCGGGAATCGGCTGGATCTCAACACCGATCAAGACGTTCGGGAAGAACTTCTTCACGTACTCATCGCGGATCTTCGAGACCTTCGAAGCGAGGATCGGCTCGTCAATGTAGTCGCCGCTCTTCAGTTCGGAAAGCTTGCGGATCTTGCGCTCACTCAGATACTCGGCACCCTTGATGGCCAGCGGCTCTTGGAAGCGGTGACGGCGCCTTACCACGTAAATCACGCGCATGCCGCCCTCGACCTTCTCCAATTCAACGCCCGCGTACCCGTAACGTCCGGTGTCCAGCAGCGCGCGCACGTCTTTGGAGAGCGCCTCCTGCGATAGGCTCGCTCCTGGCTGTACACTGCAGAAAGAAAGCACGTCCGTCGCATCAGTCCCGAACTGGTCCAGCACGCGGACCGACACGTCTTTCACCAGAGTTTCGGCACCCATCACATACGCGGCCGAAAACATGACAGCCGCCGCCCACGCACGAATAAGCATTCGCATTGGTTCCACTCCTCACCTTCCGCCCTGTGCCCCCCGACCGTCGTTGGACGCATTGCGTTTTTTGACACCTGATTAGAATCAAAAGAATACAGAATTAAACCCCATCCCATGCGGGAATACAAGCTCCGAGTTAAACAAAACGGTAATCGGTTAGTGACAGGGGGGGCGAAAACAATGCGTTTCCGGTGAAAAGGGGAACAGTGAATCGGGAGACAAGCGCGGGTGTCCTCGCCCGCAACAACGTGTCTTGCGTTTCTGGTTTTATCCGCAGACTTACGCAGATTGCACAGGTTTTTCTTTTTTTGTTTTGACCGCAGGAGGGGAGCGTCTGCTCGTCTGCGGGCAAGCAGACGCCTGCCCCTCCCGGCGCTCCGCGGGCCCGGGTGCCGTACACGTTCACAGCGTAGCGGTTAAATCGTCTAAAACCTGTCCCTTAGTCGTCGGTAGCGTTGACGGAGGATGCTGAAAAGACGTACGATATGGCCATCTTTGAGCCGACGGCCCGGACCGATTTCCGCGTGTTGTCGCGCTATGTGACGAGGTATTTGATTATGGCAAAAGTGCTGAAGGATCTATCGCAACTCCCTAGGAGTTCATTCAAGCCATCCGATCCCGTAAAGAAACCACCGACTACGAAACCTTCTGATGACGACGCCAGAGCCGTGCTCGCGTATTTCTCTAAAAAAGGGCAGACCGCTGAGGCCCCGGCCGAAGCAAAGACTGACGACGGCGAGGCGGCCAAACTCAAAGCGCTCGAAGAGACCATACGCAAACTCACCGACGCGAAAGAGAAGGCAGAAACACGGGCCTTGATAGCCGAGCAGGACCTGGCGAAAACGGCAGCCGCACGGACAAAGGCCGAAGACGAGGTAAAACGGTTGCAAGGCGAGTGCGGTCGGCTCCAAGGTGAAGCCCGGAAAAGGACAGAGGCGGAAACGCGTCCGGAGGAGACGGCGCCAGCAACGCCGATCGAAGCGCCACCGGCCAACGGTCTTTTTGTGCTACCTAAAAGTTTTGCCGAAGTGTTCGATGGTGAACTTCGCGAGATGGTGTTGGCGGCGCTTGCAGATGCCCGCGACGCAGCCAAACAAAGTGGCAAGACCCGCCGCACAGCGGCTCTCGATGCCGTTTTGGCGGTAAACCGTTCAAGCGGCGAGCTTGACCGTCGCCGCACCGAGTTGCAGCAAATCCTAAAGAATTACGACCACACCTCCGATCCCGCTGTGTTGTCAAAACTCGGCTTCAAGCTTATCCGCAAACGTACGCATTGGATACTCGATTATGCCGATATCCGGCTGACACTCTCCAAGACGCCTTCCGATTACCGCGCAAATCGTAACAAGGCTAGCGTTATTGAGAACAGATGTTTTTGAGGAATGTCTTGGAACAAATAGAATAGAATGGGGAATGGTTATGCGTAAACTTACGATCTTACTGTTCTTGGTTGGGGCACTGTGGTTCACCTGTAAGGAGGTGGAATATGAGACACACCGTTACTTCTCAGAATGGATAAGAATTGCGAAGAGAATCCCGGAAGAGGACAAAGTTGATCGTGAGCTATCAGTTAGGATGCTTCGCGAGCTAAATCTGATTTTACATGCGAATCACAAAAGCTACTCACTCCCCTGTTTGCTGATGATTGTAAGTGGTATCGGTTTGATTTTTTTACAACAAGGATCAAGGAAAACCGCGCCTCGGATGAAGAAACCTGAGTCGTCTAAATACCTGTCCCTTAGTCGTCGCTTAAAAATTGAGCGTTGAACGTTGAGAGTTGAGCATTCCAATACCCCGGATTCCGATAGCGATACCGATTTGGATGAAGCCTGAACCCCCAAAACCTTCGTGTGAGAAAAAACCCGAGCAGCGCCACCCTGTCAACTTGCCGGTCGTTCCGGCGTTGGGCTTTTCCTTAGCCATAAACCCTGTTATGATCGTTCTGTTTTGTGATCCGTAACCGATCCTGTGCAAAGGAGCTTAACCCATGAATACACGTCTCGTTTTTTCTTTCGTTGCATGCATGTTTCTCACGGCAGTGATAGAAGCGCGTCCCGTTTGGAAGGCCCCGGCGCCCGATGCCCAAAGCGTGGTGACGAAGCTTGGCGACGGTACGGAACTGCGCGTCGATGTGCTGGCCGACAACCTCTTCCGCGTGCGTAAGAGCTGGACCAACCTCAACGGCGCGGTAGTCTGGACCGAGAGCGGACTGAATCGCTACGGGTTCCTGAAGGCCGATTGGCCAAAGACCGCGTTCACGCGTGAAGGCTCCGCCGTGTCCACAAAGTCGGCCACGCTGACGGTCGATCCGGCGGCGGGGACGCTGCGCTTCAAGTCGAACATTTCTGCGGCAGACTTGACAGTCACGACGAAGAATGTCGGCAAGGGGTTCGCGGTCGCGTTCAGCCTCGCGAAGGACGAGCGGATCTATGGCTTCGGCGACTCGGGGCGCGACAACGTGATGCGGCGCGGCCACCGTTTCGATCTGTGGGTTCGCAACAACCTCTGCAATATCCCGATCCCGATGGCGGTGAGCCGCAACGGATGGGGCATGCTCCTCAACAGCACATGGCGGCACGCGTTTGATTGCGGTGCGAAAGACCCCGATGCATTGATCTGTGAAGGGAATGAAGGCGATGTCGACTTCTACATCTTCGCGGGCGGGGACTACCGTGCGCTGCTCGATATCTACACGCAGCTCTCGGGGCGCCCGGCGCTGTTGCCGGTCTGGGGATACGGGTTCACCTTCGTGTGCAACCAGAATGTGGATCAGTTCGCGCTCTTGAGCGACGCCATGAACTTCCGCGACCGCGACCTGCCGTGCGATGTCATCGGGCTCGAACCGGGCTGGATGCAGACCTTTTACGATTTTTCCGTGCGGAAGGAGTGGCACCAGGAGCGGTTCTATTTTCCGTACTGGGCGCCGAAGGGCGACCACACGTTCATCGGTGCGCTGAAGCGGATCGGCTTCAAACTCTCGTTGTGGCTGTGCTGCGATTATGACCTCACGCGATACGAGGAGCAGTGCGTGGCGGGTCTTGCCAAAAAAAGCGGGCGGAAGGTTGATGTGCCGGAGGGTATCACGGAGACGTGGGAGGATGACCGAATTGTCGGCGACGCGGAAAAGAAGGATGAGAAGACGAAGCGGAAGTCTGTCCACAAGAACAGGATGTATGACCGTCTCTACTGCCCCGAGAACGACTATGAGGAGGGCATGTTGCCGTGGTTCGAGCACCTCAAGAAGTTCGTGGATCAAGGGGCGCAATGCTTCAAACTGGATGGATCCCAACAGCTCATGGAGCACCCGAACCGCGCATGGGCGAACGGCATGAGCGACGAGGAGATGCACAACCTTTACGGCGACGTGTATGCCAAGCAGATGGCGCGCGGTTACGAGGACTACACAGGACAGCGGGCGATGGTCTACTCCTCCGGCGGCTATGCAGGTGTGCAGCAGTTCGTCGCCACATGGGCCGGTGACACAGGCGGCGGAGCGAAGCCGCTCGCGTCGTTGCTGAATCTCGGCATCTCGGGCCATTCCAACCAAAGCTGCGACATGACGATCGGGAATATCGAGTCCCTGCACTTTGGATTCCTTCAGACATGGAGCCAGCAGAACAACTGGGATTACTGGCAGCAGCCGTGGCTCTATCCGCCGGAGAAGGTGGCCGTGTTCAGAGCCTACAGCCATTTGCGTTACCGTCTCATGCCCTACCTCTACACGGTGGCGGCCGAAGCCGCGCGTACCGGGTGGCCCGTGATGCGCGCACTGCCGTTCGCCTATCCCGATGTCCCGGCGTACGATGCGTGCGTAACCACCTACCTGCTGGGGCCGGACCTGCTTGTTTCCGCTTTCACGAAGGAGATCCAGATCCCCGAAGGGTTGTGGCACGACTGGAAAACGGGCGAGTTGGTGACCGGCCCTTGCAAACGTGCGGTCAAGGTGACGCCGGAGTGGGGCGGCAGCCTGTTTGTGCGCGCGGGCGCGGTGATCCCGATGTGGGAGAAGAAAGCGCATGTGGACAAAGGCTGGGACGAGATGGTCGAACTGCATGTGTGGATGGGTGCCGACGGCAAAGGCGACCTTTACGAAGATGACGGAATCTCCCTCGACTACCGTTCGGGCAAGGGCGCGCTGACGGCATGCACCTTCAAAGACGGCGCGTTATCAGTTGGCCCGCGCGTCGGAAGCTTCAAGGGCATGCCGGCCACACGCAAAATGAAGGCCGTCTTTCACAAGACGAACACGCTGGAGACCGTGGCGGTCGACCTCGGGGACATCGGTGCTAAGGGCGCCGCTCCCGTCCGGTGTCCGTGAGATAGATCTGCGCATCAAGCGCGGCGCGCATAGCGGCGGTGTCTGCGTCGCGGCCGGTCCACTCGCGGAATGCCGCCGCGCCTTGATACACCAGCATGCCCGCGCCGTTGACCGCATCCGCGCCGGCGGCAAGGGCTGAGCGCATCGTGGGCGTGACGCGCTGCGTATAGACGATGTCGTAGAGGAACTGGCCACGCCGGAAGGCTTCGGGCGGCAACAGCGGCGCGTCATCGGCATGCAGCCCGGTGGTCGTACACTGCACCACCAGATCGGCTTCGCGGCAGGCCGCGCTCCACGCCGCAGGCTCTGACGCGAGTACGCGGATCTCGGCCGGTGCATCGGGCAGGTGTTCGGCGATCTCTACCGCCACTTGCTCAGCCTTGGCCAGTGTCCGGTTGGCCAGCGCGATCTCGGCGGCCCCGCAGTGCGCACAGGCAATCGCCAATGTACGGCCAGCGCCGCCGCATCCAAGAATCATCACACGCGCCGCCCCGGGCGAACGGCGGTAGTTCACGGCAAGATCCTCAAGAAAACCCTCTGCGTCGGTGTTGACGCCGGTAAGTCCGGCGGCATCGATGCGCACCGTGTTCACGGCACCGTAGAGACGTGCTGAGGCATCGAGATGATCCATCCAGTCCAGCACGGCCGTCTTGTGAGGAACCGTCACATTCAAGCCGGCATAGCCCTCCCGTCGGCACGTCGCCAGGCATGCGCCCAGCGCCTCGGGCGCGACATCCATGCAGTCATACGACGCATCGATGCCGAGCGCCCGAAACGAAGCCTCGTGCATGACCGGCGAAAGCGAGTGCTTCACCGGATGACCGAGCAGCGCAAACCGGAGCGACGTTGGCATGCGGCATCACCCTTTCGCGGCGGACGCCCCCGGTGCCTCGCGTCCTACCGCGATCACGCCGGTGCGCGAGATATCCACAATGGAATAGGGCTTCATCAAGCACAAGAAGTCGGCCACGGTCTCTTGGTTGCCGACCATCTGGATCGTCACCGAGTCCTCCTGCACGGACACCACATGCCCTCGGAAGAGTGCCGCCAGATCCACGATCTCGGCACGTGCGTGGTGGCTCGCGGTCGCGACACGCACCAGAATCAACTCACGATCCAAGTGGCGGCGGTTAGTCATGTTCACCACTTCGATCACATCAATCTGCTTGGACAACTGATGAGTCACCTGCTCAATGACGTGGCTGTCTCCCGGCACCACGATCGTCATCTTGGAGACGGTCGGGTCCTCGGTGGGCCCCACGTTGAGCGTTTCGATATTGTAGCCGCGCCCCGAGATCAACCCCACGATACGCGCCAGCACGCCGGGTTGGTTCTCCACAAGACAATTGATGATATGCTTCATACTTTTCATCCAGATGTTCGAACGTTAAAGACCTCAATCCCTTCGCCGCCTACACCGTGCGGTTGATGATTTCCGCCACATGCGCACCGGGCGGGATCATGGGGAACACATTGGCCTCGGGTGCCACGATGCACTCGATCACCCACGTCTTGCCGCTGGCCAGCGCTTCGCGCAGGGCAGGGCCGACCTCCTCCTCCTTAAAGACCCGCCGGGCACATGCGCCGTGCGCCTCGGCCATCTTGATGAAGTCCGGCAGATAGCCCGATGTCTCCGCAACCTGCTCGTTGGGTGCGCGGCCTTTCTGGCTGAGCACCACGCCCGAGTAGCGGCGATTGTAAAACAGTTCCTGCCACTGGCGCACCATGCCGAGGAACCCGTTGTTAAGGATGACTACCACGACCGGTATCTGGTGCTCCACCGCCACCACGAGTTCCTGAAAGTTCATCTGCGCGCCACCATCGCCGGTCACGCAGATCACCGGCTCACCGCGCCGCCCGAACTGCGCACCGATCGCAGCCGGCAACCCGAAGCCCATCGTGCCGAGGCCGCCTGATGTGATGAAGTTGCGCGGACGCGTATAGCGGAAAAACTGCGCGGCCCACATCTGGTTTTGACCTACGTCGGCCACCACCACTGCCTCGCCCGCGCTGATCGCATCGATCTGCTCGATCACGAACTGCGGCATCAGCGCATCATCATTCTTCGGGTAGGTGAACGGGAAGCGATCCTTCCAGCGGTTCACCCTCTCAAGCCATTCGGTGTGCTCGGCCGGTTTTACGAGCGGCAGCACCGCCTCCAGCACCGGCTTGACATAACCGTGCATGCCGAGGTCGGAACGCACGCTCTTGCTGATTGAAGAGCGGTCGATATCGATGTGCACGATGGTCGCTCTATTCGCAAATGCCGAGATTTTGCCGGTCACCCGGTCGTCGAAACGCGCACCGGCCGCGATCAGCAGATCGCAATGATCCACCGCATAGTTGGCGGCCACGCTGCCGTGCATGCCCAGCATGTGGAGCGAGAGCGGATCGGTCTCAGGGAAAATGCCGAGTGCCATGAGCGTCGTGGTCACGGGGATGTTAGCCTTGTGCGCCAACTGCGCGATCGCCTCAGCCGCATTGCCGCTGACCGCACCACCGCCCACGTAAAGCAGCGGCCGCGATGCGTTGTTGATCAACTCGGCAAACTGAGCGATCTCCGCCTCGTTGATTGGCACATCAGGACGGTAGGACCGCATGATCACTGTCTCAGGCGTCAGTGCCGCCGTCATCTGCTTCTGGACGTTCTTGGGAATATCGATCACCACGGGACCGGGCTTGCCTGTCGTGGCGATATAAAAGGCTTTGGCGATGATACCAGGCAGATCGTCCGCACTGCGCACAAGGAAGTTATGCTTGGTGACCGGGCGCGTGATACCGACCACGTCGGCCTCCTGAAAGGCGTCGTTGCCGATCATGTCGAGCGCCACCTGTCCGGTGATACACACCAACGGAACGCCGTCCATACAGGCCGTGGCCAAGCCAGTCACGGTATTGGTGGCACCAGGTCCCGAGGTCACCAGACAGCATCCGGGCTTGCCGGTGGCGCGGGCGTAGCCGTCCGCCATGTGGACAGCGCCCTGCTCGTGGCGCGAGAGAACGAAGTTGAACGGTGCCTCGTAGAGACAGTTGAAGATATCGAGGACTGCGCCCCCAGGATACCCGAAGAGCACCTCGCAACCCGCTTTTACAAGCCCATCGATCACGCACTTCGCGCCCGACCTGAGTGGCTGCTTCTCTGCGGATGACATGTCTGTATCTGTCTTGTCCTTCATACTTCCCTCACTTGCTTTCGGTCCCGAATACGCAAAAACCCGCCGCGGTTTCCGCCGGCGGGTTTCTGTTCACAAAAGCACTTATCCAGTCGCTTCGTTATGAACCCGCACGGCACGCCAACAACACAGCGCCCGTAACCAACCCGATAACGGGCAGGCCGTTCACAACCACAATAATGGAACCTTGTGCTTTCATCAGTGTCGGGAATGTTAGCGGATCATAGCCGGGGCGTCAAGCGGACGAGAACAATTTTCGGGTTTCAGGGTTTCAGGGCTTCAGGGCTGATGCCGGGGGTTGTCTTCTGGCCTAAAAATTTGGAGTGCGGCGGCAAGCGGTATTCCGCGCGACGCCGCTTTCCGAGCACGAGTGTTTCCGTGCGCGCCCGGTGCCCATCCTCCCGCCCGTTTTTACACTCATCATTGCGACCACTGAGTGGTCGCAATAAGCCAACTCCGCCGCCGGGCGGCGGCTCAGCGCTTTCTCTTCTTGCTCTTCTTACGAGACAGATCCAGAAAAGGCGCGCGCGACAACGCGTGTTCCGGCAGTGCATCCGCTTCGGGATCGACCGGCTTGTCGGCATGCTCCGGCGGCATATCAGCCGTCTCCCAAGTTCCTTCGGGAGCAGGCTTGAGTAACTCCCACAGACACTGTTTGAAGGTGGCCACGCCCGCGTCGTCGGGGTCAAGCGCGGAGATCGGCAGCGGAGAGACGCCGGTTTCTTTGATGAAACGCGGCAGGTTGGTGACTGCCGCATCCTCGTCCATCTTGTTGGCGAGCACCAAGGCGGGGCGTTCGAGCAACTCTGCGTCGTGCTGCTTAACCTCGTGACGTAGCGCAAAGTAATCATCCCAAGGCTTGCGGTTATCCGTACCGGCCATGTCGATGACATAGACCAGCACACGCGAGCGGGCAATATGCTTAAGGAAATCGGTCCCGAGACCGACACCCGATGCCGCGCCCTCGATGATGCCGGGCACATCGGCCACACGGAGCTGCGAAAAGTCCGGGTAACAGATCGTGCCGACAATCGGGTTGAGCGTTGTAAAGGGATAACTGGCGATTTTCGGGCGCGCCGCGCTGACACACGCGAGCAACGAGGATTTGCCCGCATTGGGGAAGCCGAGCAAACCGGCATCCGCGACGGTCTTCAACTCCAGCCGCAGCCGGAACTCCTCGCCCGGCTCACCGGGCGTATATTCGGTCGGCGCCTGATGGGTCGAGGTTCTGAAATGAACGTTACCGAGCCCCCCCTCGCCGCCGCGCGCGATGATAACCTCCTGCCCGTCTTCCACGACATCCGCGACCAGTTTGTTCGTCTCGGCGTCAAAGACCGAGGTGCCGCACGGCACCGGCACGAGCAGGTCATCACCGGCACGCCCATACATTTTCTGGCCGCGCCCAGGCACGCCGTCCTCGGCGAACAGCAGCGGGGAAAAGTAGAGCGCGACCAGAGAGTTGACGTCATGACTACCGCGAAAAATCACATGGCCGCCGCGACCGCCGTCGCCGCCATCCGGACCACCCTCCGGCACGTACGCCTCACGCCGGAAGCTGTTGCTACCGTCGCCGCCTTTGCCGGCCCGCACCTGGACCGTCACCTGGTCTATAAACGTACGTGTTTTCACGGTCTCACTTCACGCGTCCGCCCTAGACGCAAAACGGCACCGCCAAGGGTGCCGTCGGCCTTCGCACGCCAGAGCGGCGGCAAAGGAATCACAAGGAAACGTCGCGCTTACTCCGCCGCTTCAGCGACGGGGAACACGCTGACGATCTTGCCTTCTTTCTGGAATTTCACGACGCCGTCGATCAGCGCGAACAGGGTGAAATCACGTCCACAGCCGACATTCTCGCCGGGATGGATCTTGGTTCCGCGCTGGCGGGTAATGATCGACCCCGCCCGAATAACCTGTCCATCATAGCGCTTGACGCCCAAACGTTTGGCGTTACTGTCACGCCCGTTTCTTGATGCTGCACCTGCCATAACTCACACTCCTCTGTTTAGGCGATCGCCTTGACCGTCGCGACCGTCAACTCCTGACGGTGTCCGATCCTGCGGGCGTAACCCTTACGGCGCTTCTTTTTGAAATTAATCAGTTTCTTGCCGCGCTTGTGGCCGACGATGGTCAAGGTCACCTTCGCGTCCTTCACGTACGGCATGCCGATCTTCAGCTCGGTGCCGTCGGAACAAGCCAGAACTGTGTCCAGTTCCACGTCCTGCCCGGCCTCGACATCCAAACGCTCGATCTCAATCGTGTCACCCGCGGCCACGCGATACTGCTTGCCACCGGTTTCTAAAACCGCATACGCATCCATGTTATGATCCTTCATCGATGAGGAATTCGTCAACTCCGGAAACCTTCCCACCGGAACGAATAGAACGTATAAGTTATCCGATTCGCGCACAGACTGTCAAGCGGCCTTCCAGTATTTTTTCGGCTCACTTTCTTTCAATGAGGTACCACACCGTCGGGGCCGATGCCGTCTCAACCGTTGAAACCTGAATCGGCGCAGAGAGCGCGCTCATATCCGGCGCAAGCGGCGTGACAACAAGCATGCCGCCGGTCTTAAAGCGGACCGTGGCGTCCGTCGGCTCAACGCGCACGGTGCCGAGGCCCGGCTGCGGATGCGCCACGGTGAGATATTCACCGCGTATCATACCGTTGGGCGCTTTCACGAATGAGGCATACTGCATGTTGTCCTTGTCATTCTCCGCACGCGCGATCACTGTGAGGAGCATCTTTTTCGCCGTGTCGAGTCCCGCGCCATCAAGCGAACTCACCAGTATCGTCGTAAACATCGTGCGCGAGGTGACGCTGATATCCCTGAATGTCAATTCCCCCTTTGGAAAACCGGTAAAGCCCTGCGTACGCGGCGTATTGACAATGAGAAGCCCTTTGCCGAAATCGCGTATCACTTCGCCGGTGTCGCTCACGAGGCTGTCGCCCTGAATGCCGCGGTCGGGTGCGAGAAGCCCCTGTTTTTTGAGAGACTCATCAAGTTCTTGCGCCAGTTCGATGCCGGATTTTTTATTCGTTGCGCGTGAAAAGACAAACGACGCTTTTTCCGATGCGCCGATGACCGCCTGAGCACGGCCGTCCGGTTTGCCGAACGCGACCTCATACCGCGACACATACGGCACGTAGTTGAGCGGAAACGCCCCGTTGCGCAAACTACCGTTCGCAAGATAGATGTCGTCCTGAGCCGGAACAACCTGTACGAGATTCTTCCCCGGTGCAACATCGCGGCGATGATACATGATCGCCGCATTGGGCATGGTGGCGAGGAGCGCGGGATCGTTAAACTCAACCGTGGGCTGGAGCACAGCGGTGGCCGCATCGGCTTTGTCCCAGTCGTAGCCGTATCCGCCGAAATAACAGTAGAAACACATTGCATCCCAGTCCTGCAACGCGGCTGCCGACGCAGTGGACAGAAAATAACTTGAACGCCACTCATGCGGCCACATCATGTTGCTCTCGGTAGACGTCACCGGCTTCGTGTTTAGCTTCACCATCGCGATGGCGTTCTCAATGAGTCCGGCACCGAACAGCGGGTTACGCTCCACCGACGGAACGTTCGCCATGTTGAGCGACCGCTTGTCCTTGCGCCGCCGAACATGATCGTAGTACACGTTCTGCGACGTGTAGTCCATCATCGTCTGCGTCTCAAGGTCGGATATGTCGTAGTAGATGTTCGAATCGGCCACCGGCAGCACGCAGCCGAGTGAACGGATGAAACCGACCATCTCCTTTTGCCAAGCGGTCTGCACCGCGCGGAAAAACGCGATTGTCGCGCGTATGCGCGGGGGCGATCTGTCTGTCTTCCAATCCCCCTCGTTGCGTATCTCATGCACCGTTACGGGATTCACCGTGCCTGCGCCGGGGTCCTCGTCTGCCTTGAGCGCGCACAGTCCGTCGGGCGACGTCCACGCCTTTGCAAGCGCCTCGCGCGTACCGTATGTCTCAACGAGCCACGCATTGAACTTTTTCCTCAACAGTTCCTGATAATGCGCGGGCCACGGTTTTGAGTTCCAATCGAAAAACATCGTCTGTTCGTTGATGAGCATGAGCATGGCGACAGCAGGCTCATCCTTGAGCGCTTTGCCGGTATACCTGTTCACATGCGTGAGCAGCCCTTTGATGTATTGCTTGCCGAGTTCGATGAACGCCGGCTCGAAACAAGCCCAGGGGCGATGCGCGCCGTACTCGGAGCCGTGCGGCACATCGACATCGGAAAAACCGCGCGCCGAAAGGCCCGTCACGGAATCGAGCAGGATGTAGATGCCTTTGTCCTTTAAGCACTTCACGAAATAATCGAAGCGCTCCCATCTCTCGTCCGTATCGGGAAGAAATGTTGTACGGTCGGGCCTGTCGCGATCGATGAGCACATATTCGGTGAGATGAAAACGCACGAGATTGATGCCGCTGCGCGCAAGCGTTTCCGCCACGCGCTCGGCTTGATCGTGCGACGGGAACAGCGCATTCGACGCATGAATGTTCACCGCCCAGAACCGCGCCTGGGTGCCGTCGGCAAAATAAAAGTGACCGTTTTTCGACTGCACAAAACCGTGCTTCCCCGCAGGCGCATGCAGAAGCGATGCGCCGATATCCACGAGCGGTTTCGGCTGGCGCTTGGGATTCATCGGGAACGTGAACCATTTCGTGTAGTCCCTGGTGTCGAACTGCACGGGGTCCTGCTCGTAGAACTCAATGTCATCCACATAGACGACACCGGTGGACGATGACGGCGCGTAGAACGATGGCCTCACGGCAAGGTAAAGACACTTCGTACCTGCCGGAAGTCCGCTGAGCACCAGCCAAAACTCCTGCCATTCGGCTGAAAGTTTGAATTTCGGCGTTGTCAGCCAGCGTATGAACTCATCCCCTTCTCCAAGCGCCGAGACGCCCACCCATTGATTCGGCGCAGCGTCGCCGTCGGAACGGATAAAACCCTTGAACACATAGCTCTTCGTCTCATCGACTTCGACACGCACGACCGCATACGGCGATGCGTCATCGAATTCGTCACGTACCATGAGGCACTGTTTGCCGCCGTGCGGTTTTTCTCCGGACCGCGTAACGGCGCGCGCCAACTTCGCGGCATCCATTCCCGGCTTCGTTCCCCACGTAACCCACTTTCCTTTGTCGGTCTCGAAATCCCAGGTCTGGCGACCGGCCGCACTGAACGTCATGCCGGTCGCAACAAGCAACGCACTAATTAACACGCACTTCATTGAGGGCATCCTTCACCCCAGCGTATAGCCGGCGCGGTACGGGTAGTGCAGCAGTTCGTTCGCCTCGGGACAGTTCGTGAACACTTCTCGCCCGGGGTCCCACTCAAGACGGCGTCCAAGCTTATAGGCGATGTTCGCGAGATGCGCGAACGTGGTTGAACGGTGGCCTTCCTCCAGAGAGCAGAGGCAGGTTCCGCGATCTTTGATGCGGTCCAGAAAGTCACGGATCACGTTGTTCGTACTGCTCGCCGCCGAACCATCGTCGAGAAGCGCCTCCTTGTACTGGTAGAATACCGGCTCGAACTTGTCGCCGGGGTCGTTTATAAACTCGCGGCGATTCACGGGCGTGATTTCGTAGCCGCTCTGCGAGGAGACGATCCGCGCATCACCGGAGGTGAGTTCCAGTTCACCGCTCATCTTTTTGCCGGGCGCAATCGGACGCGCCGGCCCGCCCTCATACACGTTGAACTCGAGCATCTTGCCGCTCGCGAACTCGAATAAGCACGTCATGGTGTCGGGAATCGTTGCGTCGGAATCCGGCGTAAAGTACTTCCCGCCCACAGCCGTCACCGCACAGGGCGCCGTCTCGCCGAGCATCCAGCGCATCGCATCGATGTAGTGAACGCCCCAGTTGCCCACCTGGCTTGAGAAGTCGATCTGCCAGCGGAAAAAGTACGGCGCGATCGTATACTTGTAATCACGCCAGGCACGCGGCCCCAGCCAGGCGTCCCAGTCCATCCCTTTCGGTGGTTGCGAGGGCGGGCACTTGCCGATGCCGTTGGGGAAGATGTTCGAACAGCGCGCGGCGCGGCCATGGCGGAACGTGCCGTACTTGCCCGAGAGAATCTCCTGGCGTAGCTTCTGGTAAGGCACGCAGCCACGACGGTTGAGCCCCGTGCAACACACCTGCTTGGACGCCCTCTCGGCATTCACCATCGCGCGGCCCTCGGCGACCGTCACCGTGAGCGGCTTCTCGCAGTAGACATCCTTCCCGGCCTTGATGGCGTCAATCGTCATGATCGCGTGCCAGTGGTCCGGCGTGCCGATGAAGACCGCGTCCACGTTCTTGTCCGCCAGCAGTTCGCGATAGTCCTTATACAGCTTACAGCGGCCGGCCCGGATGCTGTCCAACAGCTTCACTTCGTGCGGAAGACGCGTACCGTCCTTCCTAAGGAAAATCGGCAGACGTCCTTTCAGGCCCCACTCCAAGAATTTGGGGTCGAACGCTGTTTCGTCACGCTTCAGGTACGGCTCGTATACGTCGCACAGCGCCGTCACCTCCACGTCCGGGTAGTTCATGAACAGATGCATCACCTGCGTGCCGCGGTTGCCCACGCCGATGAAGCCCATGCGGATTTTCTGCCCCGCGTTCTCGGCCTTCACGATGGCCGGCATCGCCAACGTTCCCGCTGTCGCCATACCACTCTTGATAAATGCCCTTCTTTTCATTTCCTCTCCTCTCAAACTACCGGTGCAAACCATAGTTCTGCTTTTCGTAAAGTTCGGGACGGCTCTCATCCACGTAAAGACTCCGCGCGTCACCGAGGCCCGGCCCCACGGAAAGCCAAAATGTCTGCGGCTGCGCATCAAGATCGATATCCGCCCAGGCGAACCCGCCGTCCTCGAATGTCTGCGCCACCCAGTTGCCCTTCGCGTCGATCACGCCGTTCGGCAGATGTCGCTGGCGCATGGACACGAGAAACGGGATACCCGTATCGATTGCGCGTGCCGGGAAGCTGATCTCCACATGGTCGTTCGCGCAGCCCGCAAGCGGGAAAAGAATGAGTTCCACCTCCTTGCGGCGCAGGAACTTGGCCGATTCGCTGAACCAGTTGTCCCAGCATGTGAGACAGCTCACGCGCCCGAAATCGAGATCGAACACCTTGAAATCATCGTCCGGCAAAAGCCCCGCCATGTATTCGCCGCTCGTGAGTGTCACCTTGCGGTAGCGCCCCACCAGTTGACCTGCACGATCCACAATGAACGTGGTGTTGTGATGCGTGCCCTCCTGCGTCTTCTCGCGCACGTTCATCGCGATGTACGTGCGGTGTTTCTTCGCATACTTCGACGCAAGCGCGAAGGACGGCCCGCCGGGGACGAACTCGTCGGTCTTTTCAG
>Ga0255343_1001038_pt1 | contig 39510 bp, 29 predicted proteins | sample wastewater_treat_4_FD_192413 | JGI IMG/M metagenome (GOLD analysis project Ga0255343, IMG submission 192413) | Wastewater microbial communities from Lulu Island WWTP, Vancouver, Canada - plant16 | ecosystem: Engineered > WWTP > Wastewater > Unclassified | place: Canada: Vancouver, British... | reverse complement strand
GCTTAGAAGGATGATATCCAACAGATTATGAAGCTTTGTTCGGTCTATTCGCGGGTCTTTCAGGCTGCTGAATATGATTGTGAATGTACTTTCTTCCATAATGCACCTCGTCTTTATTTATGAGATACATATTCCTTGCCTAATTTAGATGCGTTTGCCCTGTGAGAATTGCTGACTTTTTTGACATTCAATTGCGCTTATGCTATTCTATTGTCCTAAGTCATAACTTGGAATTAAGATGCAAAAAGAACGTGTTTCCGAAAATGTATACTGGTTTCAAAGTGATATATATGCGCGGGTAACAGCTGGCGCAATCATTGGTCCTCAATGGGCAGTCTTGATTGATACATTGATGCCCGAGGAAACCCCATATATCAAACATTTCCTTGAATCCGAACTGATGATACCGGTACGATACGTTATCAATACTCATCATCACGCTGATCATTCTTGGGGAAATTGTCTTTTCCCTGATGCCACAATTATCGGTCACGACCTTTGCAGACACTACATGGTTGAACGGTCAACAAGCGCGCTTGCTGAAGCTATTGAAGGTGGCGCGGATTTTAAAGATATCTGCATCATGCCTCCAGACATTACTGTATCTAACGGGAGTTTATTCCTGCGTATTGGAAAGAAGCAAATTCAAATTTTCTCTTCACCTGGTCATTCTGATGACTCTATTTCTGTATTACTTGAAGAAGATAAAATCCTTTTTGCTGGTGATTCATTTATGCCAATCCCATTCTTCGTTGGTGGCGATTTCGATATTTTATTGTCTACACTTCAACGCTTTGGAGAGATGAGTCTTGAGAATGTTATCCAGGGACATGGCGATATTATCTTACGTGGTGAGATAGAAGAAAAAATTCAATCCAATGTGGATTACCTGAATTATGTAAAAAAAATAGTAAGACTTGCGAATAGACGTCGTTACCCCTATGATTTTTTAGCGCAGCAGGATATTGAAGATGCGGGCAAAAACAGGATTTTATTAGGTGGAATTGCAGACGCTTTACATCAACGCAATCTCGCCTGGCTCTATTACAAGACCTTTTCTGAAGATTAGATCCACTTAGATAAAAACATAATCAATACAATAAATAGTGACATTACTAAAGGCTCAAAGAAGAGCCTGCTTTTATCACCTTTTCCAATTCGCGTTATCAAAGCATTAGAAAGAAAAAGGATACAGGTCAAAATTAATCCATATTGAGATGGTGATAGAAAGAGGTAATACAAAGCGACAGCAAATTGAGTGGTTATTAAGATTGCAATGATGACCCAGTACGATTTTAGCTTCCCGTCACTTCTAAATATTATGGTTCGATAAGACACAAAAGCGGCAGACAGGATGATGGCAGGGATAAGTAAGAAAATTCTTGAAACTGAGCCACGTAACGCAATCACAAGGGACATAAACAAAGCATGCGCGAGGCTAATCAAGAGAATACTAAATATAGTATTGGAACTTAGGTCAGGATTTAGAACTTTATATTCAGAGTAGATTATCACAGAATAAGAAACAAGTCCTACAGCCATTATCGCCCACCAGGATAGACCTTTGCTTGTTTCCATTAGCATAAGCCCAAAAATAAGCACAGTAATACTTGGTAAAACGATGTTCGGAATAAGCTGACGAATAACACGATTTTTGATAGATGCAAACGAATGGGCAGTTAATATCCAATAAGAACCAAATAAACTAATGATTGCGATAAATAAGGGTAAAGTTTGTCCCAATGAAAAGAAGAATTCAATATTACTTATCCTTATTAGTTTGCTCATTGGTTTTTCAGGCAAAAAAAAGATAACCAGAAAGTTTAAGGCAAGCAGTGCCAAAACAATACTAAATCGGTTTAGAGCTGTGGTGTTTTTGTGTACTTCCATCTATGTAATTTTATCATGTAACGATATCCTGAAACTGTCGTTTTTCCTCGTTCAGTGGTATAATTTAAGGGTTGTATGCAATAATATAACAAGCGATAACTTTAACGAATTTGACCCATTTAGCTAAACTTGAAGGGTTGGTGATGAACTAAAAAGCTGAGTAAATTATTTATGCTCAGAAAATTGGAGTACAGCATTGAGTAAAAATATTGAACATTATGATGCAGGTGATATCCAGGTTTTGGAAGGTCTTGAAGCCGTCCGCCGTCGTCCTGGTATGTACGTTGGTGGTACTGATGTAAAAGCCATGCATCATTTAATCTATGAAGTTGTTGATAACTCAGTCGATGAAGCGTTGGCTGGATTTTGTGATCACATTCAGGTTACTATTCATGAAGACGAAAGTGTAACCGTCAAAGATAATGGACGTGGCATTCCTGTTGACATTCATCCAGAGAAGAAAGTCTCCGCTTTACAAGTCGTTATGACAGTTCTCCACGCCGGCGGTAAATTCGGTGGTGGAAGTTATAAAGTCAGTGGTGGCTTGCATGGAGTGGGTGTTTCGGCAGTAAACGCCCTCTCTGAATGGTGCGAAGTTACCGTACGGCGTGATCATAAAATTCACCATCAGCGTTATGAAAAAGGCATCGCTCAGGGTGATGTCAAACTTGTTGGAACTTTCAAAGAAAATCATAGCGGTACAGAAACAACATTCCGATATGATCGATCCATATTTCTTGAAGATGCCACATTTAAATTTGAAACATTGGCTAATCGTTTTCGAGAGATGGCATTTGTCACTCGTGGTGTAAGCATTCAACTGATTGATGAACGCGTTGGCAAGGAAATGACCTTTCATTTTGAAGGTGGTATTGCATCATTCGCGCGTTATGTAAATCGTAATCGCTTGCCTGTGCACCCTATCATCAAGGGGGAAAAGGAAATAGAAGGTGTAGGTATTGAATTCGCTGTCCAGTATACAGATTCTTACGCAGAATCTGCTTACGCTTTCGCGAATACCATTAACACGACGGATGGTGGCACACACTTAACCGGTTTACGCGCTGCGGTTACCCGAAGTATCAACGACTATGCCCGCAAATCCGGCTTACTCAAAGAAAATGAGCCCAATTTTAGCGGTGAAGATACGCGTGAAGGATTAACCGGAATTATTAGCATCAAACATCCAGACCCACAATTCGAAAGCCAAACAAAAGTAAAACTGATGAACCCAGAAGTACAAACTTATGTTCAGCAGGTTGTCGGCGAAAACTTTGCGATTTTTCTTGATGAAAACCCTTCAGCAGGCAAGGCGATTGTTCAAAAATGTCTCACTTCCGCTCGGGCGCGAGATGCCGCCAAGAAAGCCAGAGATCTTGTTATCCGCAAATCCGCGCTTGAAAGCATGACTTTGCCGGGCAAGTTAGCTGACTGTTCAGAACGCGATCCACAAAAAACCGAATTATTTATTGTTGAAGGTGACTCCGCGGGTGGTTCTGCCAAACAAGGCCGCGATCGACATTTTCAAGCAATTTTGCCTCTTCGTGGAAAGATTTTGAACACCGAACGCGCACGTCTGGATAAAATTCTCGGCAATCGCGAAGTGCGTGCCATGATTTCTGCCCTGGGAACCGGAATCGGCGATAGTTTCGACCTCAAAGGTCTCCGATATCACCGTGTCGTCATCATGACAGACGCGGATGTTGACGGGGCCCACATTAGAACCTTGCTCCTTACTTTTTTCTTCCGCTACATGCCCGAATTGATAGATGAAGGCCATCTTTACATTGCTCAACCACCCCTTTACAGAATCAGTTCACGTGGGAATATCAAATACGCTTATGATGAAAACCAACGTGATGAAATCGTCAAGCAATTTGGTGGACTATCTCGCGTAAACATTTCCCGTTATAAAGGTCTTGGTGAAATGAATCCTGAACAACTCTGGGAAACAACAATGAATCCAGAAAATCGCACGATGTTCCAGGTAACCATTGAAGATATGGCTGATGCTGATCAGACTTTTGGTATGTTGATGGGCGCTGAGGTTCCTCCACGACGTCGGTTTATTCAAACACACGCCAAAGAGGTGCGTAACCTGGACATCTAATGAAAGGTGTTACCTGACTTTGGATTAGTCACATGACAGATCGAAAAATTCTTCACCTTGACTTAGATGCTTTTTTCTGTTCTGTCGAAGAATTACTTGACCCCACGCTTATCGGAAAAGCTTTCGCGGTTGGAGGCAATCCACAAGGGCGCGGGGTTATTGTTTCTGCGTCATACGCCGCACGCAAATTTGGAGTTCGTTCAGCAATGCCGTCCGGTCGCGCATTAAAACTTTGTCCTAATCTTGTCTTTGTTCGCAGTAAACATAGCCTTTACTCTAATTTCTCAAACAAAGTTATGGATATTTTGCATGATATCAGCCCGCTGGTTCAGCAAATTTCCGTTGATGAAGCCTTCATTGATGTTACAGACATCCAAAAGCCGATTGAAAGCATTTGCCACGATCTACAAAACCGTGTTGACAGAGAAACCAACTTGCCTATCTCAATTGGCGCGGGTACAAGCAAAATGATTGCTAAAATTGCCAATAATATAGGCAAATCCCAGGTAAAAACTGGCAAATCACCCCGCTCTATCAATATCGTTAAAGTTGGCGATGAAGCCAATTTTTTAGCCCCATTGGATATTCAGGAGATGTGGGGAATTGGACCCAAATCGGCAGAGCGATTGCGGTCCCGAGGCTTTAAAACTATTGGTGATTTGGCTAATGCTGATATTTCTGATCTCATTGAATACTTTGGTAAAAATGCTGAATTAATGAAGAACCGCGCCTTAGGCATTGACCATTCTCCTGTTCACACCCTCCGGGAAGCAAAATCCATCAGTAACGAAATCACTTTTGACGAAGATTCTGATGATATCGACTTTTTAAAAAACATCATCATGCAATTATCAGATAAAGTCGCCTGGCGCCTTCGAAAAGAAAATCTTGCGGGCAAAGTCATATCCATCAAAATTCGCTATTCTGATTTCAGCACCTTTACCCGTCAAAAAGCGCTGGCAAATCCTACGAATGTTGGCGATGAGATTTTCGAAACATCTTACGCGCTTTTTCTTGAAAATGTAAACCATAATCGTGCGATACGTTTGATTGGTGTGGGTGTGAGCCATTTGGAAGAGCCTTTCACGCAACTGGAACTTTTCGGCGATAATATACAAAAGAAACAAGATTTGGTTCAGGCAGTCGACTCGCTTAGGGATAAGTTCGGCAAAGATGTTATCATCAGGGCAAACCAACTCAAAAAGAATAAATAATGGAGCAATCTCATGGTCATGTCATTCTTTCAAAATCAATTTTCAAAAAAGAACCTAAAGAAGCCCTCATTGCCTCTAACAAGTCTCGATGATTATTTAGACCTCGCGGCTACGATCCCTGGCTGGGTTAACAGAGATGAATTAAGCTACAAAGCTAAAATAGCCAATAAATTACCCTCTAACGCGGTCATCGTTGAAATTGGCTGTTTTTTAGGGCGCTCAACGGTCGTTATGGCTGGTGTTCGCAAGCTAATCGGTAATGGCAAAATTCATGTGATTGACCCTTTCGATGCTTCTGGCGACGCATTCTCGGTACCCTTTTACAAACTGATTACCAACAAGATAGAACAACCCATTTTGGATGAATTCCGAGAAAATATTACCAATGCCAAACTGGATGATTATATCGTTGTTCATAAAGGCACCGCGGAAACAATCATTCATGATTGGACAACGCCTATTGATTTTCTCATTCTCGATGGCGACCAATCCCCTGCCGGCGCGAAAACAGCCTATGACCAATGGTTGCCCTTTCTAAAGCCAGATGGCTATATCTGTCTGCATAACTCAGGAACGAAGTTTCACATCCCCGGCCATGACGGCCACAGACGTCTCTTTCTCGAGGAAATCAAACCACCCCTTTTTGATGAAATCCACACCGAGAAACAAACCAGCTTCGCGCGAAAAAATTAGTTCAATTTAAAAATGACAGGATTATAAAAATTTCTGGCTTTACTTTTTTCTTAGCTTTGGTATAATCCCAATCCTCACGCCAACGTAGCTCAGTCGGTAGAGCAGACGCTTCGTAAGCGCCCGGTCGGGGGTTCGATTCCCTTCGTTGGCTTAAAAAGAGACTGTTTTCGCAGTCTCTTTTTTTTCCTCTTTTTACCTGAATTTAAGACGCTTATTTCAAGATCGCTCGACTGTCAATTGCCATAACACCCTCACCTTCTGGGTAGACGATAAGGGGATTGATTTCGATTTCTTCAATCTCCGGATGGTCGATTGCCAGTTGGCTCAATCTGGCAATGACATCCACAACGGCTTCCATGTCAGCGGGTTTTGATCCTCTGAATCCTTTCATCAGTCGGCCGGCGATTGTTGCTTGAATCATCGCTAAGATGTCTTCCTTGGATAATGGAGCAATCTTAAAGCAAATATCTTTCAAAAGCTCTACCATCGTGCCACCCATACCGAACATCATCATTGGACCAAAAGTCGCATCGCGGCGCATACCTACAATAACTTCCTGTCCTTTAGCAGCCATTTTCTCAACCATCGCGCCTTTAATTTCCGCGTTTGGTTCAACTTTGGCGATATGAGCGATGAGATTATCAAAAGCTACGCGCAGCTCATCATCGCTTTTGATGTTCAGCTTGATACCGCCCGCGTCAGATTTATGCAATAAGCCTTCCGCAACGATTTTCAGTACAACCGGATAGCCACAGATCTTGGCGATTTCAACGGCTTCATCAGCGTTGGTTGCAAGGTCACCGGGCACATTAGGAATATCGTAGGCTTCAAGCATGATGCGTGATTCATATTCACCAACAGCCTTTCGTTCGCCGACCAGCTTTAATGCCGCTGCCATTTTGTTTTTGTCAACACTTTTGACTTTAATTTGCTCAAATTTAGGGCTGTCCAAATACTCTTTATGATCCCATAAGCCCTTAAGGGCTGGTCCAACCTGGTCAGGATAGGTGAAAACCGGCACGCCAGCTCTGTTAAGAGCCTGTTCAGCTTCCAGCGTGCTATGTTTTCCAGTCAAAATAGCGAGGAGTGTCTTTTTGGTTTTATGCTTTATATCAATCCAAGCCTGGGCAACACCAGGGGTATCAACCAATGCCTGTGGCACCAGGATTGGCAGTAAGACATCCACACCATCGTCCGCGTCCAGATTTTCAAGGCTCCAATGATAATCTTCCGGAGAAACGGATCCAAGCATATCAACCGGATTTGAAACCTGCGCGCTTGGATTGAGTTTCGTGCGCAATCTTTCCTGGATTTTGGGGGCAATTTTTGCCAGTGAGAAGCCATAGAAATCGATACTGTCAGCCGCAAGAGCGGCAGCGCCACCAGCGTTGGTGGTCATTGCAACCCGCTTATTCTTGGGTAGTGGTTGGGTGCCAAGTGTCCAGGCAACCGTAAAGAGTTCACTTAATGTTTGTACTTCAATCACGCCGGCTTGTTTTAATGCGGCCTGGTACGCCGCGTATGATCCAGCAAGTGAACCTGTATGGGAACTGACCGCTTTAGCTCCGGCTTCGTTCTTGCCTGCCTTGAGGAAAACAATCGGTTTTTTGCGAGAGACTTCCCGACACACTTTGATAAAGCGCTGACCGTCCGTAAGCCCTTCGGTATATACTGCGATGACTTTTACGTTATCATCATCGCCTAAGTACTCAATCATATCGGTTTCGTTTACGTCCATTTGATTGCCCAGGCTGGCAAAGTGTGAGAATCCGATATTGGAATCAAGCACCAAATCAACTACACCACCACCAAGCGCGCCAGATTGAGAAACGAAAGCTATTGGACCTGCAATAGGCATGCCTTTTATGAAAGTCGAGTTAAGACCTGTGTACATGCCCATCGTACCCACACAGTTTGGACCAACAATGCGCATTCCGTATGAATCCGTTAACGCTTTGAGATCTCGTTCAATTTTTGCGCCTTCCTCACCGAGCTCCTTAAAACCGCCAGTAATAACCACCGCAGCCTTGATACCACGCTCTCCGACAGCTTTCATTGTTTCCATAATCATGGTCACTGGCAGGACGACAACAGCCAGCTCTACAGGATCTGGAACGTCAGAAATAGCAGGATAGACTTTCAATCCTAAAATTTCGGTGGCATTTGGGTTCACAGGATAAACCTTGCCTTCATAACCATGACTGATTAGGTTGTTTACAATGCCATAGCTCAACTTTTTGGGATTAGTGGATGCGCCCAGAACGGCAACACCTTTCGCTTTAAAAAATGGTGCTAAGGAAGAACTCATCAATTTACTCCTAAATTTATTTTTGCGTCTTGATTATACCAAGCCAAACAGCGAATCTTCTTAAATTCAAAAAATAGACCCAGAGTCATTTATAATTCAAATAATGAACCAAATAAACAGCTTGATTCTAAGTTCCACAAACAAAGTCTATCTGCATGGCGACGCTGGCGCAGGAAAGACTAAATTAGCATGCCAACGCTTGCGCTACTTAGTTTCAAATCCAGAAATAGCCAACCAAGGCATATTGGTCCTTGTTCCTCAACGTATTCAGGTGAAAAGATATCAAAAAGTTGTTGCAGATATAAAAGCTTCACATAATATTGAACTTTCAATCATGACGATGAGTTCGCTGGTAAGGCGAACCGTAGAGCTTTTTTGGCCACTTATAAGTGATAGATCGGGCTTCTATCGCCCCTTTGAGCCTCCAAGCTTTCTAACGCTCGAAACATCTCAATATTACATGGGGCGCATTGTTGATCCCCTGCTTGCTAAAGGGTATTTCTCAACAGTCAGCTTATCGCGAAATCGCTTGCTAAGCCAGCTTGTTGACAATCTCAACAAAGCAGCCATCATTGGTTTTCCCCACACCGAAATAGGCGAGCGTTTGAGTGAAGCCTGGATTGGAAAAGAAAGTCAAAAACGGGTTTATGAAGATGCTCAGGAAGTGATTAATGCCTTTCGTTCATTTTGCTTACAAAACAATCTTTTGGATTTCTCCTTACAGGTTGAACTTTTCAAAGAAATGCTTTGGCAAAATCCATTATGCAGGAATTATCTGACCAAACTTTATACTCACCTCATTTATGACAATGCGGAAGAAGATCCCCCCTATGTGCATGATTTTGTCGCTGATATTTGGGAAACCCTGCGATCAGCTCTAATTATCCAGGATGATTTTGCCGGTTATCATAGCTTTCTGGGTGCTGATCCAAAATCCGCTATACGGATCAAAGCTATGGCGCAAGAAATTATTCATCTTCAAAGCAACGATGAAGTTTCAAAACAAAAGTCTGAGCTTGCAGTCGCTTTTATTGATTTTTCAAAACCTGTTTCACATAAAGTCGAAGATATCCATAGCTTTATTTCGCCAGTTAATCAACGCGCGCGGTTTTATCCAGAGCTGCTTCAGGATATAACGGAATCAATTCGCATGAAAATTGAAGAAGGGGTTTCTCCTGGAGAGATTGTAATCCTTTCACCATATCTGTCTGATGCGACCATTTTCACAATCAAAAGCGAACTGGCAAAGCACAGCATTCAACTACGCGCAATGCGCCCTTCAAGCTCACTTAATGATGATCCAGTCATCCAAACCCTGATCTTTTTTGCTGTTATTTGCCATCCGGAATGGGAGATACCAATTGACCCATACCGGATTTCAAGCATAATCGCTTATGCATTATCAAGCTTCGATCTGATTCGAAGTCATTTCATTTCCCAGGAAATATCTCCCAATTTACCAGTTCATTTTCCTTCACTCGAAAATTTACCTGAAAGTGTTCAAAACCGATTTACGGACGAACAATGCGCCCAGTGGAACACGACAATGGCATGGATTAACGCCAACTTAAGCGTATACCCCTTGGATATTTTTTTAAGCAAACTATTTGGCGAGTTGCTTTCTCAGCCTGGTTTTGCTTTTCATCAGGATCTTGAAAGTGGCAGCTCCACCGCCCAACTGATTAACTCTTTTAAAAAGTTCAGACATGCTTTTGGTTATCAATCGGATATTGACCAGGTAGAACTTGCAAAAGAATTTATCAAAAATGTTCAAACGGGCTTGCTGGCAGCGACATTTGTGCCTGATGAACAAGACGATGACGATCAATTAGTCCTGATTACACCAGTAATGAGCTTTTTAGGATTAAACAAAACCGTTGATTATCAATATTGGCTTAATGTAGGTAGCAGCGGATGGTATGAACGTCTCGAACAACCGCTCACTCACCCAATCGTGCTAAGCAGACATTGGCAACGTGGCAGGAAATGGACTGCTGAAGACGATTTAGCACTTAGCAAAGAAACACTGGAAAAATGCGTCCGTGGGCTATTCAATCGTTGCCGAAAAGAAATTATTTTAGGTATCTCCGAATACAGTGAAACAGGACAGGAAGAAAAAGGGCTCTTGTTGCTCCATTACCAGGCACTAATACGACGGGCATTAAGGAACGAAAAGAATGACTAATATAAAGTTCCGCGATTCTCAGGCTCGTATATTGAATTATCAAGGCGGTTTAATGGGAATATCCGCTGTACCAGGCAGTGGCAAGACTTTTACCCTTTCTCATCTCGCTGCCAAGCTTGTCATGGAATGCGATTTGGCTTATGACCAGGAAATCTTAATCGTCACCTTCTCCAACATCGCCGCGGACAACTTTTCATCGCGAATTGGCTCAATTTTGTCGAATCAAGGGATTGTTGAAGGGATTGGCTACAAAGTTCGCACCCTGCATGGACTGGCAAGCGATATTATTCGCGAAAGGCCAGACCTGGCAGGTTTAGGTAACAATTTTTCAATTATTGATGAATCCGAAAGCACTGAAATTTTACAGGAGCTCATTCGCTATCAAATGGCGCAAAATCAAAATGTTATTTATGATTTAGTATCTGATAGTTATCGAAGCAGAAACAATGATGCTAAAATTGAAAAAGAGTTACTCAAAGAATTAGAACGAATTGCGTCCGTTTACATCAAAACTGCCAAAGATCATCTCTTGTCGGTAGAAGAACTTCAAAGCCTCATTAATAAAACAAAATCGCCTACTTCGCTGCTATTAATCTGCCAGGATATTTTTCGATCTTATCAAGCCGCGCTTAATTACCGAGGTGCTGTTGATTTTGATGATTTAATACGTCTTGCCTGGTTGAGCCTTAATAATGATGAAGGCTTGTTAAAATCTCTTCAATACCGTTGGCCATACATCCTTGAAGACGAAGCCCAGGATTCCAGTTTTGTGCAGGAAGCGATATTAGGATTGCTCACCAAAACAAATCGGAATTGGGTCCGTGTTGGTGATCCAAATCAGGCCATTAATGAAAGCTTCACAACCGCTAACCCACGCTTACTGAGAAACTTTAACGCGCGTCCAGATGTACGCAGTGAAGCTTTGCCTGAATCTGGACGCTCTTGCCCTGATATCATCGCCCTTGCCAACACATTGAACGAATGGAGCCAACATCATCATCCCAATCCCGCCATCCGCGATGCTTTGAGTTATCCGCTTATTGAATTAACAAAACCTGATGACCCACAACAAAACCCAAAATGTTGCGTGCCGTCCGTTTTCTTAAACGGTTCACGCTTCAACACTCAGGAAGAAATAGATTTTATAATCGAAGACGTAAAAGATTGGCTTAAGAATCATCCTGAAGATACCGTAGCCGTATTAGCGCCAATCAATAAACGCGTTGCCAAGCTTGCTGGAGCGCTTACAAAAGCAAGAATACCTGTTGAGCAAGCCTTGATGAGAAATCCCATCAACACACGTAAATCTGCGGGTTCCATTTTTCATATTTTGAACGCGTTAGTAAAACCAACCGACTCCAGCCTCCTGGCAAATGCTTTCAAAGTCTTTTACCGCCACTATCAGGAAGATGAGGAAAGCTGGCTTGTCGTTGAAAAATGCACACGATACATACAAAACATCCATAATCTGGAAGACTTTGTATATGGTGAAATCTTAGACCAGCCCGTCGAGTTTGAAGATATGCTTGAAGAAGAACTCGCTCATGACTTTCTCTCGCGTTTTGTTATCAACCTGAGACGATGGCACCAAGCGACTATCTTACCCCTGGACCAAACCATTATCACCATCGCTCAGGATCTCATGTTGGATCCTATTGAACTCGCTACGGTTCATAAGATATCCCAACTTGTACGCCAAATATTGCATGACCAGCCCGAATGGAACATTAATAGTGTTTTGACAGAAATAAAAAGTATCGCTAACAACACCAGAACTTTTTTCAGTTTCAACGATGCTGAAGATGGTTTTAACCCTGATTTACATAAAGGAAAAGTTGTTGTTGCCACATTTCATAAAGCAAAAGGTTTGGAGTGGGATAAGGTCTATTTAAGCTCGCTAAATACCTTTGATTTTCCATCGGGCAGCTCCGATGACTATTTTATTTCTGAAAGGGATATTTTTGTTGAACCTAAAAACCGTCAGGCTGAAATTCGAATGGAGTTGGAATCCATTTTTAATCCAAACACGCCGGCATATGTTCCATGTGTTGCTACGATCATTGATCGAAATGATGTTTCCCGTGAACGTATTCGACTTTTATATGTCGGCATAACCCGCGCTAAAAAGTCCATAACAACAAGTTACAACACGGGTAGATTTCAAAAGCAATGTGAAGCTTTGGCAAGCCGTGAGTTAAGGAGACTTTTGAAAGATGAAAACTCAGTTACCTCATAATTTTGTCTTTTCGCAAAGTAATATGCAAACTTATTTGAACTGTCGCTATAAGTTCTACCTGCGCTATATCCAAAAACTTGCCTGGCCGGCTCAAGCCATCATAGAAGATTTGCGCTTTGAGGAAGACCAACAGGCAGGTATCCGTTTTCATCAGCTTTTACATCAATACTTTATTGGCTTCAATCCTGAATTATTAATCCAAATGGCGAAAAATGACCCTGACAATCGTGTTTCACGCTGGTTTCAAACTTTTCTCAATAGTCCGTATGCGGGACTTCAAGGAAAAATTGAATCTGAAAAAAATGTCTCAACATGTATTGATGACAAAAATTATGTCGTTAAGTTTGATTTATTACAATTAGATGGCGGCCAATACACGATTTATGACTGGAAAACATCAAACAAGGTTCACCGCAGGGAAAGACTTATAAACAATATTCAAACCCAACTATACCCGGTTGTCCTTTCAGAAGCTTATCAGACCAATCAAACAATTCACTTTGTTATCTGGGAAATAAATTCGCCCGAATTACCCATCGTTTTTCCTTTTTCACAACAAGATATCAATCGCAACAGACAGTATTTTGAAGAGCTGACTGATGAAATTGTTTCCCTGGAAAAACCTGACTTCTTCAAAACATCCAATATTCGTCAGTGCAAGATATGTGAATATCGTTCCCATTGCGACCGCGGTATTATGCCAGCCACGCTTGAAGACCTGGGTGAAAACGCATTTATTAACCTTAAAGATTATTGGATTACAAACAGAGACGATGCAAACTTGGTATAATTTGAAAATAAAAGAATGGGCAGAACAGGACTCGAACCTGCGACCTCTTCTGTGTAAAAGAAACGCTCTAACCAACTGAGCTATCCGCCCGGGAAGACCTATTATACATCAAAATGAGAATTGCAAGATATATTTCACAAGACAATTCCATCCAATATGGCTGGATTGACGGAGACCGCATCGGAAGCATCCAAGGTAACCCCTTTGGCGAATACCGACGTTTTGAGGCCAAGCAAAAACTCAATGAAGTCAAACTGCTCGCGCCTTGTGAACCCAGTAAAATTATCGTTGTCGCCCATAACTATGCTTATAAGTTTGAAGATGTACTAACTCCACCGCCAGCTTATCCCATTTTTTCTTTCAAACCTAGTTCTTCTTTGATTTCAAGTGGCGATCCTATTTTGTTGCCACCTCAATCCCGACGGGTTGAGCATGAAGCTGAATTGGCTGTTGTTATTGCAAAAAAAGCCCGTTGGCTTAAACAAGAAGAAGTTAAAGATGTCATCTTTGGTTATACCATTGCCAATGATATTACCGCCCGAGACCTGGAAATATCCGACGGTCATTCAAGCCGCTCTAAGGGTTTTGATACCTTTTGTCCACTCGGGCCCTGGATTGAAACCGATTTTGACCCATCCGATGCAATTATCTCCTGTAACGTTAATACTGCTATGCGTCAAATGGCATCAACGAGAGATATGCATTTTTCAATCGATCGCCTTTTGATGTTCATCAGTTCAGTGATGACACTTATGCCAGGAGACCTCATTCTAACAGGCACACCCAATGGTAGTAGCATCTTAGAAGCTGGTGATATCGTCACCGTAAATATTGAAGGAATCGGCAATCTTGTTAATCCAGTTCAATCAGCGAGACCTTAGAGTAAACATGTCTGCTTTTTTTATTCTGACCCTGAATTTTCGTCTGCAAGGTTGTACAAGCCTGAAGGAAAAGCGTTCGCGGATGGCACCTCTTCTTACAAAACTTAAGAAAGAAAACATTTCAGTTATTGAATCCTCTTTGGCTGATAGCCATCAGGAAACCGAGTTGACTATTGCTAAATTGAGTATCAATAATTCCTCTTTAGATCGCAATTTAGACCATCTTTTGGCATTTATCGATTATCATCGTGGCGATATTGAGCTGATAGATTACCAAGTTGAACGTTATCGCTTTTAAGGATTGATTGTGACACTTATTGACAAAAAGTTATTAAATAAAATTTTGTACCATGTTGAGAAGCCAGGCCGTTATGTTGGTGGCGAACACAACATGTTTTTAAAAGACTGGCATTCAGTTGACACACGGCTTGCCTTGGCTTTTCCAGATATTTATGATCTTGGTCAAGCTAATCTGGGGCTGAGCATCTTGTATGAGCTTGTCAATGACCGTCCAAAACTCTTAGCTGAACGTGTTTTTACACCCTGGCATGATATGGAAACTGCTATGCGCGAGAATAGAATCCCCTTGTTCTCGCTTGAATCAAAAACACCGATAAAAGACTTTGATATTCTTGGAGTTACCCTTCCATACGAATCCATTTACACCAATGTACTAAATCTTTTGGATTTATCTGACATCCCGATAAGGTCAGCTCAAAGAGATACCAGCCATCCCTTGGTCATCGCTGGCGGTCAAGCCTGTTTCAATCCTGAGCCAATGGCAGATTTCATTGACGCTTTTGCAATTGGAGATGGCGAAGAAGTCATCTTTGAAATTATCCGAACTTATCAGGAATGGAAATCGAAGAACCTGGATAAAAACGCATTATTGAAGAGCCTGGCTAAAATAAGTGGTGTTTATGTTCCCTCTCTTTACGAGGTCAGTTATTTTGATGATGGGAGTATAAAACAAGTTGGACCCATTGAGAATGACGTTCCTAAAACAGTTCTAAAGCGCATTTCTCCTACTTTACCAGCGCCTATCAAGAAACAAATCGTACCTAACATTCAAATTGTACATGACCGTATCGCTGTCGAAATTATGCGCGGTTGCACACGTGGTTGTCGTTTTTGCCATGCCGGTATTGTAAACCGTCCTGTAAGGCAAAGAAATCCTGAAGATATTCTTGAAGCGATTGAATTGGGTGTAAAGGCTACAGGCTATGAAGACCTTAGTTTGCTCTCACTGTCTTCTTCTGACCATACACAAATCCTGGACATCACCAAAGCAGTCTATGAACAAAACAAAACCCGTCGTTTGAGTGTCAGTCTGCCTTCCTTGCGCATTGAATCATTCTCTGTTGATCTTATGGACGAGCTAAAAGATTTGCGCCCTGGCGGTGGGTTTACCATCGCGCCAGAAGCTGCCACAGACCGAATGCGCACCATCATCAACAAACCTTTGGATGATGAAATCTTGTTTGAAACAGTTGAAACAATTTTCAGTCATGGTTGGCTAAATCTAAAGATGTATTATATGATTGGACTGCCAGGCGAACGTATGGAAGATGTCGAAGCCATTCTTGAGACTGCCCGAAAGGTACAACAAATAGGCAAAAGACTTCGCGGAAATCGTGTTAGGATTCATGTGAGCATCGGCACTTTCATTCCAAAACCCCATACGCCATTCCAATGGGCCAACTCTGAAGACCCTGAAAGCGTCCAGAAAAAAATTGACTTCTTGCGCGAAGGTATGCGCCAATCTAAAATCAAGCTCTCTTACAACCGCCCTGATTCAACATTGCTCGAAGCCTGGCTTTCACGTGGAGATCGGCGCTTAGGACAAGTTATAGAACAAGCATGGCAAAATGGTGCCAAATTTGATGCCTGGGATGAGGGTTTCCAAAAAGACTGTTGGTACAAAGCTTTTGAAGAAGCAGGTATTAAACCTGATTTTTATATAAATCGCGAGCGTAGATTAGATGAAATATTCCCCTGGGATCATATTTCAACAGGTGTTTCAAAAGACTTTTTGTTGGAAGAATACGAAATGAGTCAACGCGGTGAAACGCGTCTTGACTGTCGAAAAGGCTGTCATGTGTGTGGCATATTGGATTGTTTTTCTGACATCCGTCCGAATCAACAGGATATTTACTGGGGGTGTCCGTGAATCCAATAACCCCATTTAGAGTACGTATAAAATTCGCGAAGTTAGAAAACCTCCGTTTTATTGGCCATCTTGATTTGCAACGTTTGTTTGAACGCGCGTTGAACCGAACGGGTTTGCCCCTGCGCTACACCCAAGGTTTTTCACCCAAAATCCGAATTAATATCGCTTCTGCTTTACCACTTGGTTTTATAAGTCGCGCTGAAGTCCTCGACTTTTGGCTTAACGCGCCTGTTGATTTGCAGGAAATTCTTGAAAATCTACAGTCGGCATTGCCCAAAGATTTACAAATATTGGACATACAAGAAATTCCAAACAATGCGCCCAGTCTTCAAGCCAGTGTTAAATCAAGCGAATATTCTATCATAATTCCTAACACCTATGCGCAAGACGACATTAATACAAAACTTAGAAATATTTTAGACTTGGAAACTATCCCAGTTGAACGACGCGGGAAAATTATAGACATTAAACCAATGATAACAACCCTTTATTTTTATGAAGAAGGTGATTCCACTATTCTCCATTTACAAATGGATTCCAGCGCTACAAATAATGGACGCCCTGATGAACTGCTAAAACTATTAGGCATTGATCCTGCTGATGTTATCATTGAAAGAACAAATTTAGTTTTTGAGGAGTAAAACATGGATGACTGCATTTTTTGTAAAATTGTAAAGGGAGACATTCCCTCATATAAGGTTTATGAAGATGAATATTGCTTCGCTTTTCTGGATGTTCAACCCATTTCTCGCTATCACACATTGGTTGTGCCCAAAAAACACTATGAAAACCTTTATGACGTACCCGAAGATGTGTATCAACAGGTTATGAAAGCAACCAAGAATGTTGTGGATATGTATCGCGACAAATTAGGTATTGTGAATACTCAACTTTTCAACAACTCCGGTCCTTTAACACTCCAGACGGTTTTCCACTTTCATATGCACGTTGTGCCCAGAACTGAAGAAGATAAACATCAATTTAAACTGGATGTCCGTTCTGAATTAGTTTCAGAATTTCCAGAGATGATCAAAAAATTAGGATAGCTATGCATACCGATTTTGGGTATAATGTTTGCTCTTGTTCCCGTGGCCTAACGGATAAGGCACTGGCCTCCGAAGCCAGTCATGTGGGTTCGATTCCCACCGGGGACATTTTCTTTTAATACAAGTTCAACGCATTGGAGTGATTATGGACCAACTGCCATTTGACCAGCCCAGTCCTGACTTATTGGAAGAATTGAAAGTTCTTCGGCAAAAGATAAATTACCACAATTATCTTTACAACACCTTGGATCAGCCTGAAATTTCCGATTATGAATATGATCAGCTTTTCAATCGCCTGAAGGAAATCGAACGCAACTATCCCGAGCTTATTACCCCTGATTCGCCAACACAAAAAGTCGGCGCAAAACCATCCGAACGCTTTCATAAGGTCAATCATCCTGCTCAGGTGCTTAGCTTAACCAATGCTTTTGGTCCACAAGAAACACTCGATTGGTACAACCGTTTACTTCGTATAGAACCAGAACTTGATACAGCTGACTTTGTCTTGGAACCCAAACTGGATGGCCTCACGGTTGTTCTGCATTATAAAAATGGCATTTTTACACTCGGCGCGACGCGAGGCGACGGACTCATCGGTGAAGATATAACTGATAATTTGCGAACCATTCCCAGCTTGCCTTTGCGTATTCCTGTAAAACCTGGTGTTAATGTTCCGCAAGAAATCGTTTTCCGCGGTGAAGTACTCATCCTAAAAGAGGATTTCATAAAACTGAATGCAGAGCTTGAAGCCAAAGGTGAAAAAACCTATTTAAACCCGCGTAACACAGCAGCTGGATCTTTGCGTCAATTAGACCCATCAATCACCGCAAATCGCCCCTTAAAACTCTTTGTTTATCAAATTCTGCATTCTTCAGGACCAATTCCTGATACACAAGAAAGCATTCTTGACTATATAAAAGCCCTTGGTATACCGTTCAATTCTCTGCGCTGGCATGCTGATAACATCCAAGACGCCATTGCAATTTGCGAATCTCAAAATACTGCGCGCCACGATTGGCCATTTGAGGCAGATGGCATCGTCATAAAAATCAACGATCAATCGCTTTATAATATTCTTGGTTCTATTGGTAAAGACGCTCGCGGGGCGGTAGCTTATAAGTATCCTGGCGAAGTTGTAGAAACAAGCTTATTGGACATCCAAAACAATGTTGGTCGCACTGGTGTTATCACCCCATTAGCTATTTTAGAGCCGGTTATGGTTGGCGGTGTCGTGGTTAAACAAGCCACTTTACACAATTTTGATTTCATCGCCGATAAAGATATCCGCATTGGCGATCGCGTTCTAATCAAGCGCGCGGGTGAGGTCATTCCCTATATCATCGCAACTTTACCTGAAAAACGCGATGGCAGCCAGATCTCATATAATCCGCCAGCTACCTGTCCGAGTTGTGGTACAGCTTTAATAAAAGATGCTGAGGCGGTCGCTTGGTATTGTGAAAATGTCAACTGCCCTGCTCAACTCAATCGTACCATTGAAAACTACGTCTCACGTACTGCAATGGATATCGCTGGACTTGGTGAAAAAATTGTTGTTCAACTAACAAAAGCAGGTTTATTAAAATCTATAGCTGATTTGTATACACTGGAAAAAGATGAGCTTCTGAAACTTGATAAATTTGGTGAGTTAAAAGCCAGCAATTTGTTAAACGCTATTGAAGCGTCGAAATCCCAATCCTTGCAACGCCTTATTATCGGACTCGGCATTCATGGTATCGGTGAGGTGAGCGCTGGCGATTTGGCAAGACATTTCAAAAGTCTTGATTCATTGTCGCAAGCGAACCTTGATGAACTGCAAATCATCTCGGGTATAGGTCCCAATACAGCCGAATCCATAGTCCATTGGTTTGCTCAAATTCAAAATCAGGAAACCCTCCAGCGCTTAAAAAACTATGGCGTTTGGCCAATTATTCAAGACCAACCCAAAACCAAATCCCAAAAACCGTTGGAAGGACTGACTTTCGTCATTTCCGGCGCCCTGCCAAACATGACCCGCGATGAAGCCAAACTGCTCATTGAATCTAATGGCGGAAAGACAACCGGATCGGTGAGCAAAAAGACAAACTATTTACTCTTAGGCGAAAACCCAGGCTCCAAGCTCGATAAAGCATTAGAGCTTGGTATCCCAACCATAAACGAACAGGAATTGAAAAATTTGCTGCAACTTTTCTGACAGAAAAATTCTATTTTTAACGCTTTATACATTTTTCTACAATCATAGGTGTTTCTTCTTTGCAAATATTATTCCCAAGATTAATACAATAATGCAAGTAACCAAAACAGCCATTTCTTTCCCTGTTTTTCCAAGTAAATTAGATCTACCTTTATTCCCAATTGATGAGATATTTTGTGATATGTTGGGCAGAGTTTGCCTTTCTGTAATGAAATCACTATCTTTATCATCAGAAGGCATTTCTGCATTATCTGAATTAAAACCTTGAAAATTATTAGTTTCAGGTTCTACGGGAAAAGGAGAAAAACGGTTTCCTGGACCTCTATCAAATCCCATCATATTTGAACCCATAATATCCATATCAATATCCGATGCATCAATGAACCCTGTGTAACCATTTGCCGATTGTTCTGAGCTACTTGAAGCTATTGTTCCGTCCAATTGCCCACTGATACTTTCCGCACGTAGTAAACAAAAACGTTTTAGTGTTTCTTGTGCAATTTCAAAATCTTCATAATTCACAAATGCAGTAGGGTCTTTTTTGACGTAAGGGGAAATGAGTGATATCGCATTATCATACATTTCTCCAAATCTTCCATCATTAAAGAATTCCATAAACTCAGCAAAAACTTCGTGATATTGACTTAAATAATTTTCATCATTAAAAATCCAGGCGAGCATAGGCCTGTTTTCAATAATTCCTGAAAGTAAAGGCGAATCGATCGGATAATTAACAAGTTTCGTGGCGTTATCTATCTTTAAATTCGTTTCACTACCAATTGTGAAATCTCCTTTATCCATGCCTGCGCCCATACCGAACGCTCCAAAGGCGAGGTTATAGTCCCAGGCAATCATTGAGAGCATGCCATCAATTTCAGATAGATAGTAATTATGAACCATACTTCCAGTATAGCTGTCGCCATTAAGAACAAAGTTATGTACAACAAAATAGCGAATGACTTCATCAACATCAACAACATTTTCAATATTTTTGTTTTCGTTAAGTTGTTTTATAGATGAAATGAGACGCTTCTTGTCTGCTTTTGAGACTTTTGTTATTGCTTTATCAAAGATAGCAGAGTAACTTTCAGGATTATCATCTGTATAAATAAGCGAAGTTGCGGTATTGCCAAATCCACGACCGTTTATATTTGGGATTTGCAAAAATTGTCTATCATTGTTTCCCAAAAATGGTATATTTTGAAAATTCTCACTTTCTGGTACTTGTCTATCCTGTTCGGGTATATTGCCAATTTGCGGCATTTTTTCCATCTGTTCACCAAAACCATTACTAAAACCGGGAAATTCCGGAATTCCGCCATTACCAAAATTCGGGGGCACGCTACCAGGGAAAGTGTTTCCTTCTGGCATATTGCCAATGTCAGGAATCTGGCTTCCATCTAAAAAGTTTGGCATCTGATTTTCTCTGAAATCATTATCTTCATCATTAGATTGTTGCTTTCCAACTATATCCATGCTATCAGGTTTATATATTTGAGCTTTTTGATTACCATATACCCGTTTAGAAAAAGCCTCTTCGACGCCTTCCACCGCCAAATATAAACCCCAATCTTCTCCATTAATGGTAACCCACATAAAACTTGATAGTGGGGAATCCGCGCCCATCATGTTCATCATTTGATAACTTACATAATCTTTCATGTAAGTGTTGTCCTGAGCAATATTATTGAGTGAAAGTTTATCTAATCCTAAATAGTTTTGACCTTTTTCATAATGATCAAACTCAACCTTAAAACTATAACGGTTGGAAGTGGAACTTGCTATACTTGCCAGGGTCGAATTCCCTTTGGTTCGAATACCGACATTTTTCACTGTTTCTCCATCAATGACAACAGAACAAGGGATATATTCTTTTGCAAGTGCGTTATCAAGCAAATTTTCCCAATCAGATTCTTTTACCACGATATTAATGGAATGTACTTTGCTTGTATCAAATAGGTTATTCTCATATGCAGGTTGATACTGTACTTTCTGCATGCCAAAACTAGAACTGACACCAAAAAACGCTGTAATTATTACTGTGACTATTGTGATAACGATACAAATTGCAGTTGTATATTTATGCTTTGACATAAGATTATCCCATGTAATCGCCGTTATAACTCACTAATACGACGTTGGAAACGCCAGGAATTTGCGATAAGTCATTTATAAATGCTGTATTGCCCGACTTCAAGCGTACTTCACAATGAATTTCTGTTTCATTTTCTTTGACAGTTTTACTTTTGATAACGTACTTTTTCACATTATTCTCAAGTGTATCTAGAACCTTGCTTTCAACATCAGCGTTACCACAGTTGATAGCAACGATATATGGATCGTCATGTGTTTTTCTGTTTACAAAAACAATTAACATGATTCCAATCACTATGCTTCCGAAAACAGCCAATGGTATCATGCCTGCAGCGAGAACAATTCCAACAGCAATAGACCAAAAAAGAAACGCTATATCAAGAGGTTCTTTTATTGCTGTTCTAAAGCGCACGATGGATAATGCACCTACCATTCCTAATGACAGAACTACATTGCTTGTTACTGCAAGAATGACAAGCGTTGTTATCATTGTGAGTGCTATTAGTGTTACTCCAAAACTTGAAGAATACATGACACCTTTGAATGTCTTCTTATAAACAAGGAATATATATACACCTATCCCAAAGGCCAAAACGAGTGCAAGCACCATGTCAAATATGCTGACACTTGTAAAGTTTTCTAAAAAGCTTGATTTAAAAATATCGTCGAATGTCATTTTCATTTTTCCTTTTTATATTTTGTAGAATATTAGCCATATATGCGACACATCGCATACTTTGAACACGCAGACGCCCTGCGACCATCCAATTGCAAGAGCATTACAATATGGTCAGGAATAAACTGGTCATACTTCACTTCTAGGACAACTAATCCAGCTTCCGTTTTTAGTAATGGCAATTCATCGGATAGGAATCCAGTAGAAAAGAGACCTGTTCTGATATCTCTGTCAAATGTCACACGAACATTCCCGACTGAATAAGTAAATGGTTCTCGTATATATTCAACAATCGTTTTTGGTCGAAGTTGTTCGTACTTGGTTTTGGAATATAGTTCTTGAACTAAATCACGCTTATCGAACGCCATCCAGTCTAAATCATTTTTTTGAATAAACTCAATCTCTTCACGTGTAAGTCGGCATGATTGTTTATAACAAAGACCATTCTTTTTACTCTTTTTTTCAAGCAGATAATAATCTTCTGTTCCTATGTAACGTCTTAGTCGGAATTTTTCGCGTCTATTTATCCCATTTATCTTTTCACGTAAAGCTTTATCTTTTGGTGTATCGAAATATAAACTCCTGACTATATATTCACCATTTTTATCAGCATGGATATCCCTTTGCATTATTGCTTCTAATCGCCTCCTTAAAAGAACATAATCCATGTTATTTATGTGATGCTTATATTCATGTCTGGGTTGGATTTGCATTTCATCTCCTTCAACTCGTATTAATGGAGATTGTAGTTTGCAATTCTTTAATATTCTTTTAATACATCAAACGATTTTTTGTTCCATGTAAAGAATTATTATTCTTCTGAAGCAATGTTTAAAATAATTGGAACTTATGCCATTTTAAGTCTTACTGTAAAAGTAGTCGTTTCATCGTTGCTGTCAACAAATATGTCCCCATCAGATCTATCTACTATTGTTTTTGCGATAGATAATCCTAAACCAAATCCGCCTGTCTCTTGTGATCTGGAAGCATCAGGGCGATAGAATCTCTCAAATATATTATTTATTTCGTCTGAAGCTATACGTTTTCCTGTATTAATGACCCGTATGACAGCTTTCCCTCTTTCTTTTGAAAGTGAAAACCATACCTTACCATTCTTTGAAGCGTACTTTCCAGCGTTATCCAATAAGATATAAAGAACTTGTGTAATTTTCTCGCCATCACCTGGAATGATTACATCCTCATCAATATTTGTTTCCATTTGGATATCATTCTCATAAAGTACAGCTTCCATAGATGCACATGCAGTCTCGCATGCTTGGCTAAGATTATATGGTGTATCGTGGTTAAATTCTACTATTTCCGCTTTAGCTAAATAGAGTAAATCATCCACTAATTTTGTTGAACGTTTTAATTCGGCACGAATATATCCAAACCACTCCTTTTGACTTGCAACTGTCTCATGGGGACTTGATTGTATTGCATCTATATTCGCGCTTATTATAGCAAGAGGTGTTTTAAATTCATGAGAGGCATCGGCAACAAATTGTCTTTGTTTATTGTAACTATCTTCAATTGGTTGAACAGCTTTGTCAGCAAAACGATAACTAAAAAATAAAATGACAAGTAAAACTAATAATCCTGTGATTGCAAGTGTCAATAACAGATTCCTAATCGTATTCGTATTATTCGTTACATCCAAAAAGGCAATCTTTTTATGCTGAATTCCATCTAACTGAAAATCTGATTTCAAATATGCCCATTTTCTTCCTTCAAGTACAATTTTCCCAGTAGATTTTGAAGCAGTTTTTTCAAGTGCTTCAATGTAGACGCTATCCTCAAAGTCGAGATAACTGTTTACAAATTCAATATTTTCATTGTTTACAAACATAACAAAAGAAACACGATATCCCGGGCTGAAACGTTCAGGTGCAGGAATGAAAATATTCATATCTCCAGCAAATGGATTTTCGGGTACAAAAGGCATGTTTATCATCACTTGCAGTTCCCGATTATGTTCCCGTTCTATATTGCTATACGTTATAAAATAAATAAATGATAATGCTAATAATATGACAACCGAAATGCTAATCATATTAAAAAGTAACATGCGATTTCTGAGTTTTTTAAACATTTTCATCCTCCCCTTCGCTTATAGACAGCATGTATCCAGCCCCATATATTGTTTTAATTCTAACGATAGATGAAATCAATTTCAATTTCTTTCGTAGAAATGAGATTTGTACATGTACATGCGTATCAACTGCTTCAGTGTCCCAACCCCACAACTTTTCTATAATAGAGCTTTTTGTAATAACGCGTCCCTTATTCTCTAAAAGCAGTTCCAAAATTTGACTTTCCTTCAAAGTCAAATGAAACTTTTTCCCATTTCCACATAAATCAAGCGTATTGTAATTAAACTCAATATCGCCATAACTGATAATACTTCCAGTCATAAGCTGACCTTTTCGACGCCCTAATGCACGCAAACGCGCCAAAAGTTCTTCCGTTTCAAAAGGTTTCGACAAATAATCGTCCGCACCACTATCTAATCCGATTACTTTATCTTCAATTTCTCCTTTTGCAGTGAGTAAAATGACTGGAGTTTCAACACCTTCTTCACGAATCTGTTTTAGTATTGATAATCCATTTCTTTTTGGAAGCATGATATCAAGAATAATGAGGTCATAATTACCATATAATGCGAGATCCAGACCGCTATCACCATCATAAGCCAAATCCACAGTATAGTTATTCTTCTTAAGAACCTGTGTCACTGCTAATGCCATGTATTTCTCATCTTCGACATATAATACTTTCACGTCAACACTCCAAAATAAAATCATACTTTCTAATATTTAATTATCAGCAACAATCCTTTATTTTACATCTAATTTTGTGCCATTCATTTCTGATAACTAAAAACCGCCATCTTATTTATTTTTGACGGCGGTAATTTAGTGGAGATGGCGGGAGTCGAACCCGCGTCCGAAAGATTAGACTCTCGAATCTCTACGAGCGTAGTCAGTTAATCTATTTAACCTGATCTAATCTAACTGACTGAATAAACATCAGGCGATCCGCTTGGACCCGAAAGCCCTCTTAGGATTACCTCACGGAAAGATAATCAGCAATCTGACTTTTATGACATCTTTTCCGCGACCGGTCAGATAAACGGTCTCGGGAGACGTGACCTCATCTTTGGAGGTCAGCTACCTTTAGTTCTCGCTTATGCAGCGAGAGGAAGGGTAGCGTAGGATGTGCGATTGGCACTTATTGTTTTGTACTGATTTTACGAGTTCGGCACCTCTCGGCTCGCAATCCGGAACCAGCCTCTCCCGTCGAGACCTGGCATCCCCTTGCAAAGCTATTATACAACATAAACACAAAAAAGTCCCCTCTGATGAAGGGACTTTTTATTCGTTTTGTATTTAATTATTGAGCAAGCTGTTCAAGCTGTTCAGCAAGGATTGCATTAGCGGATTCATTCAAAGCCGCCATTACAGCTGCAACATCGCTTGTCGGGTCTTCAATAATTGTTGCCATGGCATTGTTCATTTCCGTACGGATAGGATCGTATCCAGGAACAGCCGGTTCAAAGTGACCGTATTGGATCAATTCCCAGGCAGTCTTGTACTGAGGATAGGTCTCAAAGAAATCGGTCATCTGGTCAGCAACACTCTTGCGTACAGGGAAGTATTGGGTGTTCTTAGCCCAGTAAACCTGAACATCAGGGCTGGTGTAGTATTTCAAGAAGATCCAGGCTGCAAGTTCGCGTTCTGGGGTTGACTTAGGAATGCTAACACTCGCACCATAAATGTTTTGTTTAATTTTGCCAGTATTGGGAATAGGAGCTACGTTCCATTCCATTTCACCAACACCTTCAGCAATAGCCTGGGGATAATAAATACCCAAGCCAGAGCTTGAAGCGCTTGTGAAGAGGGATTTACCAGCACCAAATTGGACCTGGTCATTGTAGCCATCGACGATGCGCACACAACCTTCTGCAGCAAGGCTTTGGAGGAAGGTCATTGCTTCAATTGCTTCAGGGCTATCAAAGATGAATTGGTTAGTTTTGGTGTCATAGATGTCGCCACCAAATGCAAACACCCAGCTTGCCATATTGGAGGCATCCATGCGCATTGCCATTCCGATAGGCTCGGCATCACCAGTGCCCTTTGAGAAGGGTTGTTCAACAGCTTTACAAGCCATTTCTTTGAACTCTTCAGGGGTTGCAGGTGGGGCATCGTAGCCCATTTCCTTCAGCCATGAAAGGTTGTAATACAGCACTTCCATTGAACGGTTTGGCGGAATACCGAGGCGTTGGTTGTCATACAATGAATAAACATCCTGCGCAAAGAAGGCTTCCATATAGTCATCTTGATCTTCTTTAGGAAGACCATAGATTGGGTCATCAATGATGGTGTTCATATCAAAAATGGCGTCTGCCAATTGATACATTGCAACTTGATTCTGATAACCAACAACGATATCGGGTACATCTGGTGTGCCAAGTACGGTCATCATCTTGGTGTAAATTTCTGAATAGCGACCAGCGACTTCGGCGTGAAGTGTAATGCCATATTCGTTTGTAGCATTGAAATCATCAACGATTTTTTGTAATACAGCTTCGCGGTCACCACTGTGGTTGTGCCAAAAGACAATTTCTTTGGCAGGTTCAATATCAGCCCATGCACTTTCAGGTTTTTCTGGTTCGGGCTCAGGTTCTTCAGCCTGTAATGGTTTGCCAAGTTGTTCAAGTTGTTCACTGAGAATGCCATTAGCAGAATCGTTTAGACCATTCATAACATCTTCAACTTTTGTTGTTGGGTCTTCGATCATGGTTGCCATAGCATTGTTCATTTCCGTACGGATAGGATCGTATCCAGGAACTGCGGGCTCAAAAGCACCGTATTGGATCAATTCCCAGGCAGTCTTGTACTGAGGATAGGTCTCAAAGAAATCGGTCATCTGATTAGCAACACTCTTGCGCACAGGGAAATATTGGGTTTCTTTTGCCCAGTAAACCTGAACGTCAGGGCTGGTGTAGTATTTCAAGAAGATCCAGGCTGCAAGTTCGCGTTCTGGGGTTGACTTGGGAATGCTAACACTCGCGCCATAGATGTTTTGCTTAATCGTACCTGTGTTAGGCAGAGGTGCAACAGTCCATTCCATTTCACCAACGCCTTCAGCAATTGCCTGGGGATAATAAATACCCAAGCCAGAGCTTGAAGCAACAGTAAAGAGAGATTTACCAGCACCAAATTGGACCTGGTCGTTGTAACCATCTACAATGCGGACACAGCCATCAGCAGCAAGACCTTGAAGGAAATTCATCGCTTCAATTGCTTCAGGGCTGTTAAAGGTGAATTGGTTAGTTTTGGTGTCATAGATGTCGCCACCAAATGCAAACACCCAGCTCGCCATATTGGAGGCATCCATGCGCATTGCCATACCGATAGGCTCAGCATCACCAGTGCCCTTGGAGAAGGGGTTATCAACAGCTTTACAAGCCATTTCCTTGAATTGTTCTGGTGTTGTTGGAGGAGCGTCGTAACCCAATTCTTTCAACCACTCTAAGTTAGTGTACATAACTTCCATTGAGCGGTTTGGTGGAATGCCAAGGCGTTGGTTGTCATATAATGAATAGACATCCTGCGCAAAGAAGGCTTCCATATAGTCTGCCTGGTCCGCTTCAGCAAGACCATAGACAGGGTCGTCAATGATAGTGTTCATATCAAAAATGGCATCAGCCAATTGATACATAGCTATCTGGTTCTGATAACCAACGACGATATCAGGTACATCTGGTGTACCAAGTACGGTCATCATCTTGGTGTAAATTTCAGAATAGCGACCAGCGACTTCGGCGTGAAGTGTAATGCCATATTCGTTTGTAGCATTGAAATCATCAACGATTTTTTGTAATACAGCTTCGCGGTCACCGCTGTGGTTGTGCCAGAAGACAATTTCTTTAGCGGGTTCCACATTGGCCCAAATGCTTTCTGGGGTTTCCGGTTCAACTGGTTGATCCGGTGTATCGGGTTGCACAGGCTCTGGTTTCGGTTCTGGTGTAGTTTTACACGCCGACAGAGCAAATGCTGCGATGAGGATCATCGCAATGATTGTAAAGATCTTTCTTCTCATATTTTTTCAAAACCTCCGTTTGAACATTAAAAATTTGCAAACAGGCTAAGTTTGCCCGTCTGTTAACTATTGTACCCTATCCCTTTAGACCCGTTGTTGCAATACCCTGTGTGAACTGCTTCTGAGTAAAGATATAGAGGATGAGGATTGGTATCAAACTAATTACCGCTCCAGCCATGAGCAGCTGAGTTTCAGTACCAGCCTCTGAAACAAAATTGTACAAACCAACCATCAAAGTGCGCCATTTTCGTCCTGAGACAATAAGTGGCCATGAAAAAGCGTTCCACGCACCTGTAAAAGCGAAGAGTATAACTGTCACGATTGGCGCAGTACTGATAGGTAAGACGATTTGAGTTAAGAAACGCATATGTCCTGCCCCATCAATGCGGGCGGCGTCCCATAGCTCATTTGGAACTTGTTGAAAAAATTGCCTTAACAAGAAAACACTGAATGCGTTTGCCATAAAAGGCACTGTTAATACCCAAAATGTATCGTTCCAGTTTCCCCATGGGATAATGTTCCCACGTATCATAAACAAGTTTGGAATGAGTGTTACTGATTCAGGAACCATCATTGTAGCTAAAAACAAAGTAAAGATTAAGTTTCTGCCTGGGAACTGAATACGTGCAAAAGCATAGGCAGCAAGGATTGATGTAATCAATACGCCTATGATCGTTCCCAAAGTTACCCAGGTGCTGTTCAAAAAGTAATCTCCGAACTTTGCCCTGCTCCAGGCTTCAGCATAATTATGCCACTGTGGTACGGATGGCAGCCATCTAATTTGGAGTGTTTCTCCCAAAGTCATTAAGGATTGTGAAAGCATCCAAAAGAAAGGGAACAAACTAACAATTGCGCCAACTATTAATACGAAATAAATGAATATTTTTCCTATCACCCTTGCCACAGGGTTGGTCTTTTTAATTGTTCCAATGTGTTGTGTAAGAACATCTTGATTAGCCATAGAAGACCCTTTCTGCCATAAGTTTGTTTTGGATAAATGTCAAACCCAAAATGATAAAGAACAGTACCATCGACATGGCTGTAGCACGACCAAATTGTGTATGCTGATAAAAACGTTCAAAAATATACACACTGGCAGTTACTACCGAATCGCCTGCTGAAGGCAGTTTAAGGACATAAATATGATTAAATGCCTTAAAAGTACCAATCAACGAAATCATTGAAAGATAAAAAGTTATTGGAGAAAGATAAGGAATTGTTATATTTTTAAAAAGTTGCCATTTTGTAGCACCATCAATTTCAGCAGCTTCGTAAACTTCTTTTGGAATATTTCCTAATCCACTGAGGAAGATAACGACGTTGTAACCTACAAATGACCAGATACCAAAAATCATGATGACGATGAGTGCTAAACTTGGACCTGCCCAGAAACCTTCAAAATTAAAACCTAAAAGTTGCATGATTGGCTTACTCTCAAATCTCCATTTGAGCGGATCCATTCCAAATAAACCTATAATTCGGTTCGCGATTGAGTAGGCTTCTCGATTAAAGATAATTCGGAATACGACTGAAGCTGTTACTGCTGGCGTGATATACGGTAAAAAGTAAAGCAAGCGAAAACCTTCTTTAAACTTGATGTTCTGGTATAGAAGATAAGCTATTACAAGACCGATGATAATCTGAGTTGGCACTGTACCCATTGCGTAATAAAGCGTGTTGACCAGGGATTGTAAAAAAGACTTGTCGCCAGTTTTCATCATTGCGCCCCAGCCCTTAGAGAAAACAATACCAGATACTACAGCTATTGCCAGAAAAGCTATCCAACTGTATTTACTGTATTTGTTACTTGCTTTTTCCATTTTGTTTTGGACAAAAAAAGCAATAAAAAGGATGGCAACACCAGCCAAAACCCAAAAGAAATTATTCCATGCACCGAAAATTTGGAGGTAATTCTTTAGTCCAATGAAATCGCCCTTTTTTACATTCCAGTTGATTAATGACATGTAGAAGGCGTAACCAATTGGGAACAGACCAAATAAGAATATGATGACAAAGGCAGGAATTATGAAGGAGTAAGCAGTAAACAAATCGATTATTTTTTGGAAGCCTAATCCTCTTTTTTTAAGGACAGGTGGTTCTTCCAAAATTTGAGGAATATAATCCTCCTCAGGCTGAGGATGGACTTCTTTCAGGTTGGTCGGTACAATGGGTTCCATTGTGTTTTCTGCATTAGGAGTTTCCACTAAAACCTCTTTTCTCTAAGCAAGAACGTTATATGCAAGTTCTATTGTCCATTTTACTCGAATAAGGGAAAAATAAAACAAATTGCTCTACAGCTCTTTGATGAGAATTATTTACATCCAACATAACAACGCTATTGTACTTCAAAAAGTCAAGTTTTTTGGTGTTTCGAATGAAAATATGAGCATTTTACAAGAACCTTACTCAATCTGGCAATTTTCTAATGCCTATTTCATGTTCAAATAGACAATCACAGGATCATGATCACTAAAAGCATCCAGTTCAGGTATTACAGTATTCAAATGTACAATTTGGAAGCTTTCCATGTTGTCATAAAGCGATTTGCTTAAAAATATTTGATCCATCATTTGCCCATTTCCTTCATATACATAAGTATATCGGTTCTTTTCCGGCAAACTCAAGGTTGTATTTTTCAGTTGGTTCCCCATCAGTGTAATTATGGGTTCAGTCCAGTAGAAGTCGTTAATATCCCCTAAAACAACAATATTTGCGTGGGGATTTACTTCTAATATGCGTCTTACGAACCCATTTACAGCTTTAGCTTGCGCAACCCTTCGATCTTCAGATGGGAAAGGTGGTGGCTGTATCTCACCATATAAAGGCCCATCTTCTCCTTTTGAACTGAAATGCACACCAATAATAAAGATATCTTGCCCATTGAAAGTAAATTGTGAGATCAAGGCTTTTCTTGATTGTCTGAAACATGAATTGTTTGGCCATATACGACCGGGATTGTGACTCAGTGATAGTCTATTTCCAATATTTACAATTTCAGTTTCAGTACGAGGTCCAGCCATATTGATGGGCTCAAAAGATAGTCCGGTATCTTCTCTATAGAGTATAACAATCCGACCGTTTCCGCCTTTAATACCACCATCCGCGTTTCTTTCAGGATCGATATTTAGAAATTTATATTCAGGACCATCATTCAATCGAATAGCTTGAATTATTTTTGATAGGGTTTGATCAGCACTCACATTTTTGCTGTCAAATGAGCCATCATTGTCAAGAACTTCTTGCAACACAAGAATATCTGGCGAATTCAAACCATTCACTACATGCTTTGCGAGCTGGGTAAAACGTATCGCGTTATCTGAAGCAGACAGGTTTTCAACATTGTAACTGGCAATCGATAAAAGGTTAGCGCCTTCAATGACCTCAACCTTTTGCGCAAGTACTATTTCTTCAATATAAGCCAAAGGCTCTATTGGCATAATACGATAATTAGCAAAGTTGTAGCCGACCACTCCTCTTACAGGAGCCAATAACTTAGTACCTAATCTCATTTTTGAAATATTAATAAAAGTGTCATCCAACATGATTCGCTCTGGGTTAAAGTCATTTTCTCGGATTACAATCGCACCTGTATCCGATATCAAGTTAGCGTTCCTACCGTTATCAGCCACGATACTAACCTCATTAAAGCGGTTTGTACTGCTTACAAGCAATGGCTCACGAACTTCGACATACATACTTTCTAAACTTTCAAAGAAATCCATGCCATCTTCTTCAGGGTCAAAAAGCCCCTTGTCTTTCCCAACATAACCAACAACGTCATTTTCAATGATTTGATTTGGGATAAAACGTCCACCTTCGCCTAAAACAACAGGATCTGGCATTGGATTTTGCGAGCTTAGAATCTGTAGGTTTGATGAATTAATAAGCCTGGTAATCGTCAAAGAGTTTGATCGATTAATGGAAGGATTATGCTCTTGAACAGTGGCCTTTTCAATAAATATACGGTCTCCTCTTTTGATGGTGCTGGCAGAGGAGTATGCCACAAATAAAGCTTCCGAACTGCGATCATCATCATCTTCTATTAAATCTTGCAAATAGAATCCCTGTCCAGTAACGGCTGTCACAATCCCGGTGACACAAGTCACTTGTTCGCCTTCAAATGGCGACCGATGTCCTATACCTTGAATTGCGTGAATACGGGTTATTTGTCTTCCGGGGCATAATCTCAGTATTTCTGTTTCATCCTGAGATGATAAGTCTGATATTGAACATGAAGTGAATAATAAGGTAGTAGCAATTATGCTCATGAATACGATAGATTTCACTTTTCGCAGCATAATCTGATTTTACATGATTTCAATTAGAAATTAAGGGAACGTGGTATATTAAGGTTTGATAATGATGGGTCAGCCGCTATATACATTTTATGAAAAGTGTTTTTGAGAAACACTTGATTACTTCTTTGTATAAAAGCAGTTCTGGTCTTAGAATACAAATATTGCTTAAGGAGTGTTTGATGAACGAAGATTACATTTTGATTACAGGTGCAAATGGAGAGGTGGGTCACGGACTGATTAACCATCTCGCTAAAGTTGGTCACAAAAAGATTATTGCTTTTAGCCGTAGCCCTCTTTCTGAGGAATTACGCCCTATGGTTTCAAACCCAATGGCAATGGACGTTCAAGATCGAGAAGGATTAGCCGAACTCTTTGAAAATTTCAATATTACAACGGTTTACCATCTCGCATCGATACTCTCCACAAAAGGTGAGCATGACCCGGTATTGGCACACAATATCAATGTCAATGGAACCATGAATCTTCTTGACCTTTGTGTGAAACAAATGGAAAAGACTGGTCGACCTGTAAAGTTCATTTATCCAAGCTCAATCGCGGTACATGCCATTCCTAATCTCACCGTTAAATCTGAAGCTGGCAAAGTGAAAGAATATGACTACGTACAATCAACCACCATGTATGGTATTAACAAGCTCTACTGTGAAAATCTTGGACGCTATTTCAACAATTATTACAAGCAATTAAACTATGCGCCAAATGAGCGCCCTTATGTTGATTTTCGTGCCTTACGTTTTCCGGGCTTGATTAGTGCTGACACAATGCCCACTGGTGGCACCAGCGATTACGGGCCTGAAATGATTCATGCTGCCGCCAGCAATAAGCATTACAACTGCTTTGTCCGACCTGACTCCACTTTACCCTTCATGGTGATGCCAGATGCCATTAAATCACTCGTTATGCTCCATGCTGCTGATCGCGAACGCTTAACTCAAACCGTTTATAACGTCACCAGTTTTAGTCCTACTGCCCAGGAAATTTGTGACGTGACCAAAGCAGCATTCCCCAATGCTACTATTGATTTCGTTCCGGATGTCAATCGTCAGGGTATCGTGGATAGTTGGCCAGCTGATATAGACGATAGCGCTGCGCGTAAAGACTGGGATTGGGAACCTGATTACAATTTCGACCGCGCCATTAACGAATATCTCATTCCAGCTATTCGCCAACGCTACGCTTAATATTGGTAAATATGCCTTTATATGAGTATGAATGCCAGCATTGTGGACGACAATTTGAATTGTTACGCCCATTCAGCCAGGCTGACAGCCCTGCCGAATGTCCAGCATGCTTTAATATGGAGGTAAAAAGATTGCCTTCCTTAGTGAACGCTTATAGTGCAGGTCGTAGCCTAAGCCAAGGCTCATCACAATGCTCGTCTTGCTCCAGCCATAACTGTGGGAGTTGTGGATGAAAAAAGCTCATCAATATTTCGAAAATAAACATGTATTAATTACTGGAGGCTCCAGTGGTATCGGTTTGTGCATTGCACGTAAGCTGGTACAAATGGGAGCCTCCGTTTGTCTTTTAGCACGAAACCAGACTAAACTTGACGAGGCAGTCAGCACGCTTTTGCCTTTACGTGTACATGAAAAACAGTATTTTAATACACTTTCTGCTGATGTTGCTGACACGCCGACACTCAGTAAACTTATACCTGAATATCTCGCGAAACAAGCAATTCCAGATGTATTGATTAATGCAGCCGGCGTAGCCCGCCCTGGTTATGTAGAAGAACTTGATTTAGAAATCTTCAAATGGACCATGGATATTGACTATCATGGAACAGTTACAATGACAAAACTGCTGCTGCCTCATTTTCTTGAGCGAGGCAGTGGACACATCATCAATTTTTCGTCTTTAGCTGGTGTTTTAGGTGTTTTTGGCTACACCGCTTATTCTGCTGCTAAATTTGCAGTTCGAGGTTTCACTGATGTTTTACGAGCAGAAATGAAGCCACGGGGTATAAATGTATCCATTGTTTACCCTCCTGATACTGACACACCCCAGCTAACCTGGGAAAACCAATATAAGCCATTTGAAACACACGTCATTGCCAATTCCGATAAACCTATCCCAGCGGACATGGTAGCCAGCGCGGTTTTAAAAGCAGCAGCACGCAATAAATATGTAATAGTACCTGGTATAGACGCTAAGCTCACTTACCTCCTTGGAACGACACTTGGCGATTTAGTTTACCCAATCATGGATTTACTTGTTGCAAATGCGATAAAGAAAAAACAAACTAAACATAAATAGTCCTTTTTTAATGGAGCTCAATTATCTTTTAGATAAGTGGAAAAATGACCAATCCTTCATGGATAACGTTAGCGCGTGGATAAGTACACCCGCAGTTAAACCACGCACTGTCTCATTCCCTGACAATCTCGACCTTCGTTTAGCCAAAGGACTTTATCGTTTGGAGATTGACAATCTCTATTCCCACCAGGCTGAAAGTTTCAATTATTTACATGACGGTAAAAACGTCATCATCGCTACAGGTACAGCCAGTGGAAAGACCTTAGCCTATAACCTACCCATTCTCAACAATTTATTATCCAATTCGAAAGCTTCCGCGCTATACCTCTATCCAACCAAAGCCCTTTCACAGGATCAGCTTAGTGGACTAAACAAGCTCATAGCCTCATCTGATATTGAAAGCATTATCAAGCCTGCTATCTTTGACGGGGACACGCCGCAAAGTCATCGCAAGTCTATACGCAATACTGCGAATATCTTAAAGACTAACCCTGATATGCTTCATCAAGGCATACTGCCTCACCATACCACGTGGCATCGTTTTTTATCTGATTTGCGATTTGTTGTCATTGATGAAGCTCATAGTTACAGAGGAGTTTTTGGCTCACATTTTGCCAATGTCCTGCGCCGGCTTAAACGCATCTGTGCTTTTTATGGCTCTTTTCCGCAATTCATTCTTACTTCTGCTACCATTGGTAATCCTCAGGAACTTGCTGAAAGCCTCATAGAATCTCCCGTCCAACTTATCAATCAAGATGGATCAGAACATGGTGAAAAACAATTCATCATTTACAATCCACCTCTGATTGATCAACAACTTGGCATCAGAAAAAGCGCGGTCATAACTAGCGTAAACTTTAGTAAAACTTTAATGGGAAACTCCCATCAAACCCTTATCTTTGCCCGCACAAGGCGCACTGTTGAGATGTTTCTTAGCTATTTGCGTGACTCATTACCGTTTCATGAACGGGAACAAGTAAGTGGTTATCGCAGTGGCTATTTAAAAAAAGAAAGGCGTGAAATTGAAAGCCGTTTTCGTGAGGGTGAGCTAAAAGCAGTTGTTTCAACTTCCGCTCTGGAATTAGGGATTGATATTGGTGATTTAGAATCTGTCATTTTACTTGGATATCCAGGCTCTATCGCGACATGCAAACAGCGCATAGGGCGCGCTGGACGCAAAAACCAAAACTCTTTGGCAATCCTCATTCCTACACCGGATGCGCTTGATCAGTACCTGGCAAATCATCCTAAGTACCTCACAGAAAATAATCCCGAGAATGCCTTAATTGATCCTAACAATTTGTCCATCTTGACCCAGCATATCCTTTGCGCGGCATTTGAGCTCCCTTTTTCATCAAACGAATCTTTTGGACAACTTGATCCCTACTTGTTAAGGAGTGTTCTCGAATTTTTTTCTCAACAATCGACCCTAAACCAACAAGGGGAAAAGTTCTATTTCGTTAGTGATGATTACCCCTCTGCCAATGTCTCTTTGCGTTCTTCTTCTCCAAATCGGATAACTTTAATCTCAGAAAACGAAGATAATAAGCAAATTATAGGTGAGATAGATGCTTCCTCAGCTGCATGGTTCGTCCATCCTGGTGCTATATACTTGCATGACGCGGATATCTTTTTGGTCAAGCAACTCAATATGGAAAAAGGAGAATGCATTCTTCAGCCTGACAACTGTGAGTATTACACAATTCCTAAACAAAGTACCAGTATTGAAGATTTTAAAGTTATTACCCAAGAGCAACACGCAAGTTATCAAAGTAACTATGGGCATTTATCACTCAAGTTTGAGCTAAACAGCTACAAGAAGCTTCGCTGGCACACGAATGAGCTTATCAGCATTGAGCCTCTGAACATGCCTCCAGTCGAACTTGAAACACTTGGTTTTTGGATGAATCTTAATCAAGGTTTCCTGGAAAAACTAAAAGCCGAAGGCAAATGGGGCGCATATCAAAATGATTATGGTCCAAATTGGCAAAGGATCAGAGAGAAAATTATTCATCGAGATGGAAACCGTTGCCGGGCTTGCGGTAAATCATTTGAAAGTCAAATTTTGCATGTTCATCATATTCAACCATTCAAATCCTTTGCTGATTCAGAATTAGCGAATAAAGCCAGCAATTTAGTCAGTTTATGCCCTGCCTGCCATAACTTGGCCGAAATAAATGTGCGAATTCGCAGTGGTCTGGCTGCTGCAAGTAACGCTTTACGCAATCTCGCGCCATTGTTGATTATGTGCGATCAGGAAGATATAGGCGTGTTAGCAGAAACAAAATCCGTCCTTGCTAATGGGATGCCTTCCATATTAATTTATGACAATATCCCAGGTGGACTTGGCTTATCCAGAAAACTTTATGAAAAGCAAACCTTCTGGATTAACCGCGCGGCTGAATCGATTGAAACTTGTCCATGCGCGGATGGCTGTCCGGCTTGTGTCGGTCCTGTTGGTGAGGAAGGCTATGGTGGCAAGTCTGAAGGCATTGCTCTGCTTCGAGGCTTTAGATGAGTGATTGGCAGAACCTTAGCGATCAATTGCGCAAAATGGGGGTCAAATTTGGATTCCAAGAAGATATTTCAAAAAGAAATAAATCCTGGCCCATACAATCAGTCCTTGAGTATGATGAAACGTCTACAGCTCTTGGGTCAATTCTGTCAGTAAAGAAACGCTACAAGTTAGACTATACGCAAGGCAATTACAATTTGCATCCTGCAGCCAAGTTTTTAAGATTATTACAGTGGGCTGATATTCCTGGGAATGTTCCTATATCATTAAATAATTTCATTTTTCTGGACGCAGAAACAACAGGCTTATCTGGTGGAACTGGGACGATGATATTCTTACTGGGACTATCAAAGTATGATGATGGTGATTTAATACTTGAACAATTCTTTCTGCGCAATCCATCCGAAGAAGAAGCCTTTTTACACGTAATCTCCCAGTTTTGCAAAGACATGAAAGTTGTCATAACCTTTAACGGCAAAGCTTTCGACATCCCCATACTCAACACCCGTCACATCTTGCAAAGAGTTCCAAGTCCCTTCATGGATGTTTACCATATCGATTTGCTGACCATAAGCAGGCAACTTTGGAAATTGCGCTTAGAACAATGTCGGCTATCGAATATTGAACAGCATATTTTGCAATTTCATCGGGATGGCGCAGAAGTACCTGGCTATCTCGCGCCAGAATTCTACAAGGACTATCTTAGAACTGGCGATGCTCGTCCTTTGAAAGGAGTCTTTTATCATAATCAGGAAGATGTCGTGAGTTTAGCTGCATTGTTTAGTCATATTGCAAACATTCTCGAAAATCCACTTGACGATAAATTACCATACTCTCACGACAGTTATTCTCTTGGTCGGGTCTTTGAGAGATTGAATGAAACCGACATTGCGCATCAGCTTTACCAACAATCCCACGTCCATCAAGATGATTTTAATTTACGCACACGATTTCTACTTCAACAAGCCAGTCTTTTTAAACGACAAAACATGTATCAAAATGCTTTATCACTTTGGGAAGAAGCCGCAAGTCTTCAATCCATAACCGCCATGGAAGAACTCGCCAAATATCACGAGCATAAGTCAAAGCACCTTCAAATCGCCTTACAACTTACCAGTCGCGCATTAGAACAGTTAAAGGGTGAAAAAGAAATGAACTTAAAAGTTTATACAAGGTTTGAAAATCGCAGAACCAGGCTCATTAATAAAATTAAAAAGACTGAATTTAAGGGATGATAGAGCAAAAGAGACTGGAAATCTTTAATAAGCAAATATTTTTCCTTAAAAGTGCTCCATTTGTAAATTAATTATTAACAAATCAACACCTTTAAAAATAGGAAGTTCAACTTTATACACTTTTACTCATTTTCAAATTTTAGATAGCCTTTTCACGTTTTGTACGATCATTCAATCATTAAAATATTCGTCTACACGCAAACTCCTTCGTTTCTAAAGATAAAGGGCTTATCTTTCGCTTTTCTAAATGGGTTGATTCGTTTCAAACATAGCATTCAACCCTTTGTATTCCAACACTTTATTCAAAAACGCCTGGCAAATTCTTATGTAATTTCAAGACCTAACTTATCTCTTATGGAGATGATTAAACACCCATTAGCTTGACACTTCATCAAATTGAACCTATAATTCCTAACGTAAAAAGTCACTTTGAACAGATAAGTGAGTTCAACTGTTCTAATAGTAGCCATTGTCAGAGCAAAGTGATAATGTCCTAAAGTAGCAAAGTAGAAATGTCCTAATTAAGATTAGGAGCTATGAACAGAACATTAGAAATGAGCACAAAAGAACTAATCCGAAAAACGGTTATAGACCGT
>Ga0255343_1001037_pt1 | contig 39586 bp, 46 predicted proteins | sample wastewater_treat_4_FD_192413 | JGI IMG/M metagenome (GOLD analysis project Ga0255343, IMG submission 192413) | Wastewater microbial communities from Lulu Island WWTP, Vancouver, Canada - plant16 | ecosystem: Engineered > WWTP > Wastewater > Unclassified | place: Canada: Vancouver, British... | reverse complement strand
TGCAATCCGTTTTCACTAAAATTGCACACTGTTTTGGGGTGTGCAATTTTTATTGATGGGTGTGCAACGAAAAATGCGGTTTGGGTGCATTGGTCGTGCGTTGTATCATTCATCGCAGTCTTTTCCATAAAAGAAACCTCTTTTGTCTACCACGACAAAAGAGGTTTTTTCTTGCATTTTGGTCAAAAATAAGGCAAAATCAGGCAATTTCGGGCTTCAAAGCGGTCAACCGGCTGCAGCGGAGCCCGATTTTTTCATTATCAGGGCGGAAAAATCGTGTATCTTTTGGGCGCTCTTTGCACAAACAAAGAACGCCCAAAAGGATTAACCGCGTAGGACTTGAACCCTAAAACGCCCGAAAATATTGCGAAAGCGTCAATTTTGACGCACTCACTACTTGATTTTTACATTAGAATATGTTATAATATATGAGTATTTTTATACCCGCTGGAAGGAGGAGCAACCATGGCAGAAAACAGCAACAAAATTAAACTGCTGAAACTCTACGAGTTACTCCAAAAGGACACCGACGAAGACCGTCCCCTTTCGCGTCAAGAGCTGGTACGACTGCTCTGCGAACAAGGCGTCCCCGTTGGCATCAGAACAATTGATAGAGACATCGACGCTCTGACCGAGTTTGGCTTCGAGATCATTACATTTAAGAAGGATCACGAAAGATACTACTATGTGCCAGAGCGCGAGTTTTCAATACCGGAATTGAAGATACTGATGGACGCGGTGCAGGCGGCGAGCTTCGTTACAGAAAAGAAAACGAAGGATCTCATCGATAAGATCGCTGCGCTCGGTGGATCATATCGCGCAGAACTGCTGAAGCGGAACATAGTCAACTTCAATACGCGAAAGCACAGCAATGAAAAGATCCTCTACACCGTCGACAGCATAGAAGATGCGATCAGACGCAAGAAGAAAATCGCATTCCACTACTTCTATCTCAATGAGAAGAAGGAGCGCGTTTTCCAGTGCAAAGATACCGGCGAGAAAAAACGCTATTACGTGGAGCCGGTTGCTATGATCATGAGCGAAGACAATTACTACCTCATGACATACAGCAGCAGACATCCGGACAAGACGGCAAACTACCGACTGGACAGAATGGATCAGGTAGAGGTCGTTGAGGAATCAGTGCTCTCAGACGAAGCGCTTGAGAAGATCAAAGGTGTTGCAGAGTTCACCGAGCAGGCATTCAAGATGTACGGCGGAGAGCTCGAGGATGTTCTGATTCAGTTCGACAGATCGCTCATCGGACCCGTTATTGACAAGTTCGGCGAAGACACATCGATGATGAAAGTCAATGATAATGAGTGCGCGGCAACAGTGCACGTTCAGGTTAGTAAGACGTTCTTCGGATGGCTGGCACAGTTCGCCGATCAGATGAAGATCATATCGCCGGACAACGTTAAGGATCAGTACAAAGAACACATAAACAAGATTCAAGGATAAAGCGAGGGTAACACATGTTAGGAGCAATCATTGGTGATATCGTAGGTTCCAGATTTGAGTGGCATAATCACAGAAGCAAGGATTTCGAGTTTCTTTCACATATAAAAGGATGCAAACCGACTGATGATAGTATTATGACCTTAGCAGTTGCTCAGGCACTCCTCGACAGCAATGGTGATGAAAATGTGCTTTTCATCAATACGGTTAAAAGGATGCAAGAATTCGGTAGGCGCTACCCCAACGGCGGTTATGGCGGACGTTTTCGTCATTGGCTGACAAGCAGCAATCCTCAACCATACAACAGCTGGGGCAACGGTGCCGCAATGCGCGTTAGTCCTTGTGCATATGCCGCCAAGTCTCTTGAAGAAGCAAAGCAGTTTTCGATGATGGTCACTGCTACAACACACAATCATCCTGAAGGGATTAAAGGTGCTGAAGCAACTACTGTCGCTATTTTCATGGCAAGAAACGGCAGCAGCATGCTTGATATTCAGGATTACATAAACAAAAACTATTACAAGATCGATTTCAAACTCAATGATATCCGAGCAACTTTCCAGTTTGACGAATCGTGTCAAGGTACGGTACCTCAAGCGATGGAGGCATTTTTCGAGTCAACCAGTTTTGAAGATGCAATAAGAAACGCAATATCTATCGGCGGCGACAGCGACACTATCGCAGCCATAACCGGAAGCATTGCAGAAGCATACTATGGGATCCCTGCCGAGATCAGAAAACTCGCATTAACTTTTCTCGATGCAATGCAGCTTTCAACACTCAATACGTTTGAATCAAAGTATGGTATTATCCTAGAAAAAGAAGCAGGTAAAGGTATTTCAAGACCGATTGCTTTTACAGCCAAAACCGATACTTCATCCTCATCAAGAGCAGATGCAATGACCGATGCGGTGCGCGTTACAGACGAGGCTGCGCACGATGGAGAAAAAGAAGATAAAGAAACTACTGCAAACGCCCTTTACAATCACCTCTATGAAGCGTGCAACATTCTGCGCGGACCTATCGATCAGGACGACTACAAATCTTACGTTATTCCGATCTTGTTTTTTAAGCGGATTTCCGATGTTTACGACGAAGAAACAGCAGAAAATGAACTGAAATACGGAGAGGATATTGACCTTTACCCGGAGGAAGAATTGCACACGTTTGTAATCCCGGAGGGATGCCACTGGCGCGATGTGAGAAATACCAGTGAAGACGTAGGCAAAGCCATCGTTGACGCGATGATGGGAATCGAACACGCTAACCCGGATACAATGGCGGGACTCTTTTCCTCGTTTGACGATGCCAACTGGACGGACAAAACCAAGCTGGATGATGAGAGACTGAAAGACTTGATCGAGCACATGTCTGCGCTCCCTGTCGGCAACAAGAATTACTCAGCCGACGTGATGGGTGATGCATACGAATACCTCATCAAAAAGTTTGCAGATATGAGCAAGAAAAATGCCGGTGAGTTTTACACGCCCCGTTCGGTAGTTAAACTCATGGTGCGTATGCTTAGCCCGAAGTCCGGTGAATCCGTTTATGATCCAGCATGTGGCACCGGCGGAATGCTCATCGAAGCCATTCGGAATATGGATGATGAAAAAGCATCTTACGGTAAGATTTACGGTCAGGAAAAGAATCTTTCCACTTCCGCAATAGCCAGAATGAACCTGTTCCTTCACGGAGCAAAAGAATTCAAGATTGTACGTGAAGACACGCTTCGTAAGCCGGTGTTCATTCATAACGGACAGTTACAGCAATTTGACTGTGTCCTCGCCAATCCTCCGTTCGGTCTGGATCACTGGGGTGCAGAGATATTTGAAAACGATCAGTGGGGACGGAATATCTGGGGTAGTCCCACTGATTCAAACGCTGACTATGCATGGTTGCAGCACATGTACAAATCAATGCGCCCCGGCAAAGGCAGATGCGCTGTGGTTATGCCTCAAGGTGTGCTTTTCCACGGTGGACGCGAAGGCGAAATTCGTAGGAAGATGATTGAGACAGACGCAGTCGAATGCGTTGTCACGCTGGTTGGAAACCTGTTCTACGGAGCAGGCGTTTCCGCATGCATTCTGTTTTTGAACAATAACAAGCCGCTTGCTCATCGTGGGAAGATTTGTATGATTGACGCAACAAACATCTACACAGCGCAGCGTGCAAAGAACGTGATGACAGAAGCAGATACGGATCAAGTGTACCAGTTATGGCAAGGTTATGAGAATGTCATAGACAAATGCGCGATCGTTGATCTGGATGCTATCAAAGAGAAGGATTACACATTGTCCGTGAACACCTACATAGAGAAAACGCCAGCACCGCCTATCGATCCAAAGAAGATTCGCGCAGAGTTCTTTGCAGCACTGAAAGAAGTGCAAGATAGCGAGGCAGCGCTCACCCAACTACTCAAAGATGGAGGATATATCGATGGCTGAGAGAATGACGATAGACGAACTGAAGTCATATTTGTGGCAATCGGCTGTATTGCTCCGCACGAACATTGATGCTGGCGCATATAAGCAGTACATTTTCCCGCTAATGTTTTTCAAGCGTATTTGCGACGTTTATGATGAAGAAACCGAAAAAGCCAAAGCGGAATACGGCGATGACATTGATCTGTACCCGGAGAATGAATTACATACATTCATGGTGCCAAAGGGACACCATTGGAACGATGTCCGTCAAGTAACGGAAGATGTTGGCAGAGCGATCGTATCTGCTTTCAAAGAAATAGAAAAAGCCAACGGTGAAAAGATGACCGGCATTTTCGGTGATGGCGCTTGGACGAACAAAAACCGGCTGCCGGATCGTCTGCTGAAAGATCTTCTGGAGCATTTCTCGTCAAAGACATTGTCCCTTGCAAACTGCCCGGAGGATGAGCTCGGTAACGGATATGAGTATCTTATCAAGCAATTCGCAGATGATAGTGGACACACCGCGCAAGAGTTTTACACCAATAGAACCGTCGTTCACCTGATGACCGAAATACTTCAGCCGCAAAGCGGAGAATCTGTTTACGATCCGACTTGCGGTAGCGCAGGCATGCTTATTTCGTGCATTGCTCATCTAAAGGCAAACGGGCAGGAATGGCGGAATATCCAAGCATATGGTCAGGAGATCAATCAATTGACTTGCGCCATTGGCAGGATGAACCTGTTCCTTCACGGCGTAGAAGATTTCCATATTGTCAATGATGATACGCTCAAGAACCCTGCATTTATCGAACACGGACAACTACAGCAGTTTGACATAGTGCTTGCCAATCCGCCATACTCAATAAAGCAATGGGATCGCGGAGCGTTCGAGAATGATAAATACGGCAGAAACTTTTTAGGAACACCGCCACAAGGACGTGCAGACTATGCTTTTTTGCAGCATATTCTTAAAAGTTTGAAGCCGAAAACTGGGCGTTGTGCCATTCTGTTTCCGCATGGTGTGCTCTTCCGTGATGAAGAAACGGATATGAGGAAGAAGCTTGTTCAAAGCGATTTGGTCGAATGCGTAATTGGTATTGGCAAGAATCTGTTTTTCAACAGTGGCATGGAAGCATGTATTATGATATGCAGAACCAATAAGCCGCTGGAGCGCCGGGGTAAAGTTTTACTGATTAATGCAAAAAATGAAATTACGCGCAAGAATTCAGAGAGCTATCTTGAAGAAAGTCACATAGAAAAGATTGCTTCCTGCTATCATTCTTTTGCTGCCATCCCCGGTTTTTCTGGAATTGCAACCATAGAAGAAATACAGAAGAATAACTCCAAGTTAAGCATTCCGTTATATGTGGATGTTGCTAAAGATGGTGGCAAATCAGATGTTGAGTTGGAAGATGCTCTGGCTGAATGGCAAGATAACTCATCGGTAACACTCAGCGAATACAATGCTCTCGTAGAATTGCTGGAAGGAGGATGCGAAAATGCCTAAGTATAAGTTTTCAGATATCGCAATAAACATTACAGACAAACGCATGCCTACTCCAGAAGACAAAGATCTTTATATTGCGCCAAACAACCTTGACACCGACACGCTTTCTGTTCCAGAGTACGGTTACAAAGTCGATCTGAACGGAACGAAACTTATAATGCATAAAGGAGATATGTTGTTTGGAAGACGCGAGCCGCAGCTAAAAAAAGCAGCTATAGCACCACATGACGGTCTCTTTTCGGCGCATGGAATGATTTTTCACCCGAAAGAGGACGTCATTACAAGAGAGTTTTTCCCGTTTTTCATCTCGTCGGACTACTTTTTCGATGCAGCAATTAGGATTTCTGTTGGATCGTTGTCGCCAACTGTCAACTGGAAAGACCTGAAAGACTTGGAATTTGAAATACCAGACAAAGATAAACAAGCGGAGTATGCAGAGATACTGTGGGCGATGATTCGAAGCAAAAAAGCATATAAAGATCTGATTGCGAAAACGGACGAACTCGTGAAATCGCAATTTATCGAGATGTTTGGCGATCCGGTTTTGAATTCAAAGAGGCTTCCAATAAAAACGTTGCCAGAAATAGGAGAGAATCTTGATAGCCAGCGTATTCCTATTACAAGCGGCAATCGAAAACAAGGAATATATCCGTACTATGGAGCATCGGGAGTCGTTGATTATGTGGACGACTACATTTTCGATGAGGACATTCTGCTTATTTCGGAGGATGGAGCTAATCTTTTGGCGAGAGTAACTCCCATAGCGTTCTCTGCCACAGGGAAAGTCTGGGTTAACAATCACGCGCACGTAATGCGGTTCAGCAGCATGGCAACACAGGTTTATGTGGAGCGATTTCTTAACATGATTGATATTTCAACCTATGTGACAGGAACTGCACAACCCAAGTTGAATCAGGCAAAACTGAATTCCATACCGATTCCTTTTCCCAGTGAACAGCTAATGCAGGATTATATGGAGATCATCGCACAGAGCGATAAATCAAAATTTGCAGCCCAGCAAACCCTAAAAGAACTCAACGATGCTCAAAAGGCATTGATGAAGAAAATATTCGATTAAAAACTACATGGCGAAGGATGTTGGTAAAAAGGAGAAAACCAACATGACAAGTCAGATGATTACCAAAATTGAGCAGCAGATGCTCGCGCACCTTGATAACAGCCAGATGAAACAGCTGCATGCGGTCTTAATGACGTGCCTGCAAGCGCCAAACAAGCAACCGGATGTGGATCACATTCAGCTGTTTCTGGCGGCAAAGCGTGTAGAAGGCTGTTCGGAAAAGACTATTCGTTATTACGCATCCACCTTACGAAATGCTTTTGATGCGATCAAAAAAGAAGTCCTGCAGGTAACAACCGACGATCTTCGCTTGTACTTGGACGAATACCAATCGAATAGTGATGCTGGCAAAACAACGATCGACAACGTGCGGCGCATTCTTTCCAGCTTCTTTGCATGGCTCGAAGATGAGGATTACATAATAAAGAGCCCCGTCAGACGGATTCACAAAGTCAAGACTTGCAAAACGGTAAAAGAAACGTATTCAGATGAGGCACTAGAGATCATGCGTGACCACTGCGAGACAATACGCGATCTTGCGCTGATCGACTTCCTTGCGTCCACTGGAATGCGCGTCGGAGAGCTGGTGCTGTTGAACCGAGATGATATTGATTTTACCAATCGAGAATGTGTTGTGCTCGGAAAAGGCAATAAGCAGCGGCGGGTATACTTCGACGCAAGAGCAAAAATCCATCTGCAGAATTACCTAAGCAGCAGGTCAGATGAAAATCCAGCGCTATTTGTTTCCTTGCAGAAACCACATAATCGGTTACAAATTCGGGGCGTGGAAATCAGATTGCATGAACTGGGTGAAAAGCTGAATCTATGCAGGATCCATCCGCACAAATTCAGAAGAACGCTTGCGACAATGGCGATAGACAAAGGCATGCCGATAGAGCAGGTGCAGCAGCTATTGGGACACCAAAACATCGACACAACACTGCAATACGCGATGGTAAATCAAGCGAATGTCAAGCAATCGCACAAGAGATACATCGGTTGATCAGTCGCAATTTATCGAGATGTTCGGCGATTTCAAAACAAATCCCCGAAACTTGCCTATTGTGACCATTGAAAAGTTGTTTGAGGTGGGCTCCAGCAAGCGCGTGATGCAGAAAGACTGGAAATCTGAAGGCGTTCCATTTTATAGAGCACGGGAAATTGTCAAGCTTTCTGAAAATGGTTTTGTGGATAACGAGCTCTTTATAACAGAGCAAATGTATGAAGAGTATGCGCAAAAGTATGGAACACCCGTTGCAGGCGATATAATGGTTACAGGAGTGGGAACACTTGGAGTTTGCTATCTGGTAAAGGAAACCGATAGGTTCTATTACAAAGACGGAAATACACTATGCTTTCACAATAAGGGGAATGTTGATTCTCGTTTCATTTTGGAATGCTATAAGATGCCATTTATCAGAGAGCAAATCGAAGCTAATGCGGGAGGCACTACGGTAGGAACCTATACTATCGTGAACGCAAAAAAGACAAAGGTGTTTTTGCCTCCGAAAGATGAACAAAAACGATTCGTCGAACTGGTCGAACAGAGCGATAAATCAAAATTTGCCGTTTCAAATCGCAATTTATCGAGATGTTTGGCGATCCAATTACAAACCCTAAAGGGATGCCATTGATTAGACTATCTGAGCTTGCGGATTTGATTACTAAAGGGGCATCTCCAAACTGGCAGGGATATGGATATACCGAGGATAAAACACAGACATTATTCGTAACCAGTGAAAACGTAAGAGAAGGCATGTTGGATTTGTCTGCACCGAAATATCTGGAGGATGGCTTCAACGAAAAGCAAAAACGCTCAATGCTTAATAAGGGAGATTTTCTGATAAATATTGTGGGCGCTTCTATAGGCAGGGCTGCTCGATTTGATTTAGATGTAAAAGCTAATATAAATCAGGCGGTGGCATTGGTCAGAATGGGAGAAGATAAGGTCTTATCAAACTATATGCTGTATTACCTGAATTCACCTAAAGCGCTGGAAATGTATGAATCAATGAAATCTGCTGTTGCAAGGGCAAATCTCAGTTTACAAAACATTGGCGATCTGGAAATCCTTGTTCCTCCGATTGATCAGCAAGTACGGTTTGCAGAGCTAATCGATCAGAGCGATAAATCAAAACATGTCGCATTTCATGCGACCCAAAACAGAACAGATGCCTTATAATATAAATAGAAAAACACAGGAGGTCACAATTATGCCCGGCAATTTTACAGAACAGAATGTTGAGGATATGGTCATTCATGCCATAGAGGCTAGTGGGTGGACCTATATTCCAGCAGAAGAATTACCCAGAGAGGAATCTGACGTGCTGGTCGAAAAGCACCTCCGCGAAGCTCTGATCCGTTTGAATCCTTGCATTGCGGAGACGCCATCGCATGCAGATACGGTCATTTATAAATTGAGAGCGCTCATTTCAACGGTGCGTCCGCACGACTTGGTCACTCAAAATGAGCGTTTCAAAAAACTGATTTTTGAAGAAAACAGCTTTCCGTTTGACAAGGATGGAAGGTCTATTAGCATAAAGTTTTTCGATTATGATACTCCCGAAAACAATTCTTTCGTCGTCACGAATCAGTGGGTATATCCTCAAAAAGTCGGCGGGAAGCGTCTTGACATAGTATTGCTAATCAACGGTTTCCCGGTTGCAATCGGAGAAATGAAATCACCAGTCAGACCATCCATCAGTTGGATGGATGGAGCTGGCGACATTCTTGATTATGAGAAATCCATTCCGGAGATGTTTGTAACCAACATTTTGAATTTCGCAACGGAGGGAAAATGCTTCCGCTACGGTGCGATAAATGCACCGGTAACGTTGTGGGGACCGTGGTACTCGAATATCCCTCACGAAGAAGGAGATCTTTCAAAAGTTCAAAAAGCCGTTTCATCAATCACTCGCCCGGAAGTGTTTCTCGATTTATTCCGGTATTTCACGCTATTTTCAACGGACAAACATAATCGGAAGATAAAGATCGTTTGCCGGTACCAGCAATACGAAGGTGCAAACTTGATCGTTGATCGAGTAAAAGCCGGATACCCCAAGAAGGGATTGATTTGGCACTTCCAAGGCAGCGGAAAATCTTTGCTGATGGTTTTTGCAGCGCAGAAACTCCGCATGGTTAAAGAACTGAATGCACCGACGGTAATCATCGTAAATGACCGTATAGATTTAAGCGGGCAGATCTTTGGCACATTCTCAATGGCAGATGTCCCGAATCTCGTCCCGGCAGACACTAACGCAGAACTGATTCGTCTGCTGAAGGCGGATTCACGCAAAGTCATCATTACGAAGATCTTCGAGTTTGCACAGATCACAGAGCCGATCAATTACCGTGACAATATCATTCTTATGGTGGATGAAGCGCATCGCACTCAGGAAGGCGATCTTGGTGCAAGAATGCGAAATGCACTTCCGAATGCGTTCTTCTTCGGTCTTACCGGAACACCGATCAACAAGCTGGATCGCAACACGTTTGCGACATTCGGCGCTGTTGAAGATAGAACCGGATATATGAGCAGATATTCCTTTGCGGATTCGGTAAATGATAAGGCAACGCTCCCACTCCATTTTGAACCCGTTCCGGTCAAGCTTCATGTTGATCAGGCAGCTATAGATGAGGCATTTAAAGCGCTGGCTGACGAAGCGGGATTGACTGAAGAAGAAAAATCGAAAGTAGCACAGCGCGTCAGAATGTCCGCCATCATGAAGGATCCGGAGCGAATCAAAGCGGTCTGTGAACACATCGCCGAACACTTCATGACCAAAGTCAATCCGAATGGTTTCAAGGCGCAGGTGGTTTGCTTTGATCGTGAATGCTGCGTCCTTTATAAAAAAGAATTGGATCGTCTTCTCGGCGAGGCAACATCGACGATCGTCATGGATACAAATAACGACAAAGCGGATGAGTATAAAAAGTGGCGTAGGACACGCGAAGAAGAAGCAAAAGTGCTGGATGATTTCCGTGACCCGAACAACCCGCTTCAGATTGTTGTCGTCACCAGCAAACTGTTGACCGGATTTGATGCGCCGATTTTGCAAGTAATGTACCTCGATAAACCGATGAAAGATCACACGTTGTTGCAGGCGATCTGTCGCACCAATCGTGTTTATGGTCAAGATAAAACATACGGACTGATCGTCGACTACATAGGCATTTTCGATGACGTTGCAAAAGCCCTGTCGTTTGATTCGGAAGCAGTTGAAAAAATCATTTCTAATATTGAAAGCGTCAAAGCCAAGGTGCCACAGTTAGTTGCTGCATGTATAGGGTTCTTTCCCGGAGTGGATCGCACTCGCGACGACTGGGAGGGACTTGTTGCTGCGCAGGATTGCTTACCGACAGATGCAATGAAAGACAAATTTGGCGCTCAGTATCGTGTACTAAACCGCGTTTGGAATGCACTGTCGCCAGATAACTGCCTCAATCCTTTCAAAGCAGACTACAAATGGCTATCTAAGGTTTATGATTCAATTAGACCAACAGATGAACGCGGCAAATTGATTTGGGCAGCACTTGGTGCGAAAACCCTGCAACTCGTTCATGAGAATATTACCGTTCAAGAAGTGGTGCCGGATGAAGAGATTCTGGCAATGGACGCGGAGATCATTGAAAAGTTTATTCAGGGTGACACTTCTTTAGATAAGAAGCGCAGAAAAATTGAAATTGACCTCGCTGCTATTATTCGGAAGCATCCTGATGATCCGCGCTTTATTGCTCTCGGCGCAAGGATGGAAAAGCTGCGCGAAGAACACGAAGCAGGGCTCCTCACCAGCATGGAGTTCTTGAAGGCGCTGCTTGAATTGGCTAAGGATGTTGCTCAGGCTGAAAAAGAGGTTGTTCCTGAAGACGAAATTGATAAAGGTAAAGCGGCATTGACATCACTTTTCCAAAATGTTAAGAACGACAATACCCCCGTTATCGTGGAACGTATAGTCAACGATATTGACGGTATCGTAAAGATTGTTCGCTTCCCGGGATGGCAGAATACTTCGACAGGAAGAAAAGAAGTCAGAAAAAACCTGCGCGACGTCATCATGCGCAAATATCGGATCAAGGATCAGGATGTTTTTGCGAGGGCATATAGCTACGTCGAACAATATTATTGATATATAGCGCTAAAGGAGAAACAAAGATGAGTACATCATATGACAAGTATACCGTAACCCAATATTCCGTGAGCTCGGTGCTCGGATACATCGAGGCAGGCGACATTGCAATACCTGAGATTCAGCGCCCGTTCGTCTGGAAAGGACGTCAGGTGCGTGATCTTATTGACTCTCTTTATAACGGATATCCGACCGGATACTTGATCATATGGCAGAACCCTGACGTGAAATTGAAGGATGGAAGATCCGCAGTCGGCAAGAAGGTGCTGATTGACGGTCAGCAGCGTATCACTGCACTCATGACAGCAATCGCCGGTCACAAAATCCTTACCGAGGACTACGAAGAAAAGACTATTCGTATTGCGTTTAATCCGATTGCCAAGGATGACGAAGAACCCTTCGCAGTTACAACGCCAGCACATGAAAACAGTTCTTTTTGGATTTCCGATATTTCGGAAGTGTTCAAGCCGACATTTTCAACTCGTAAATTCATAAACAAATATCTCGAGGACAACCCAGAAGCTGATGAAGACGTAGTTGATCAGGCAATTTCCCAACTGCTCGGTATAAAGAGCTGTCAGATCGGCGCAATTCTACTCGTGCCCCAGCTGGATATAAGTGAGGTCACGGAGATTTTCGTCCGCATCAACTCCCAAGGGAAAAGGCTCAATGAGGCAGACTTTGCAATGTCAAAGATTGCAGCGGATGAAAAATACGGAGGAAACACGCTGCGCAAAGCGATCGACTATTTCTGCCACCTTGCCGTGGATCCCGCATTTTACGGGCAGCTGTCCAGCGGCGACAAAGAGTTCATGGCGACGGACTACGCGACAAAGCTGCGCTGGCTGAAGGACGATCGTGAAGACATCTACGATCCAGATTATAACGACATGCTGCGCGTTTCCTTTATGCATATGTTCGGTAGAGGCAAACTCGGCGATCTCGTCAGTTTGCTGTCCGGACGCGATTTTTTGGATCGCAGTTACAAAGAAGATATTGCGGAAGACAGCTTCTCAAAGTTGACGATAGGCGTTAAGAACTTCATGAACCAGTACAACTTCGAACAATTCGTACTGGCGATAAAGTCGGCAGGATTCATCACGTCAAAATTGCTGAATTCGCAAATGACGCTGGACTTTGCATACACACTGTTCCTGCTGCTCCAGAAGAGCGATGAAGTGCCGAAGATTGAGATCAAGAAGTGCATTCAGAAATGGTTTGTTCTCACAACGCTGACTAGCCGGTACATAGGATCACCGGAATCACAGATGGACAGAGATCTCCGAAGCATTGCTGCAAAGGGATTCAAAGCATTCCTCGAAGAAACGGAAAAGGCACAGCTGTCCGACGCTTTTTGGACGGTGGGACTTGTTCAAAATCTTGAAACATCATCGGTTTCCAGTCCGTACCTGAACACTTACCTTGCAGCGCAGGTGTTCTTTGGCGATCGGTCTCTGCTTTCAAACAGCTCAAAGGTTACTGACCTGATCACTGTAGCCGGAGACGTGCATCACATTTTCCCGAAAGAATTCTTGAAGGATAATGAGATCAAAGACAAGACCAGATACAATCAAGTGGCGAACTACGCTTTTCTGGATACCGGCGTAAACATCTCAATTGGCAAGAAGGCACCGAATGTCTATTTCGCGCAGGCGCTTGCACAGTGTGACACCGGCGTAATTGAAGTTGGAACAATTACAGATAAAGAGGATTTCTGGAATAACCTCGAGACAAACTGCATTCCTCGTGAGGTTGTAAATATGACGGCAGATGATTATTCCACCTTCCTTGCGCAGAGACGCGCAATGATGGCGGCAAAGATCAAAAAGTATTATTACAGCTTATGACCATAACATTTTGCGGACACAAAGACGTATTTGAAAAGGAACAGCTAACGCAGCGCGTGCAGCAGATCATCGAGCAGCTCATCGGAGAGGGCGCAACCCTTTTCCTGCTCGGAGGATACGGCGGTTTTGATTCCGTGGCGGCGGTCGCCGTGAAGGAAGCAAAACAACAACACCCGGAGATCCACTCAACGCTTGTTTTGCCATACCTCGACCGGACGTTCAATGAGGATTTGTACGACGATAGCACCTATCCTCCGCTGGAAGAAGTGCCAAGACGGTACGCGATATCCCGCAGGAACGAATGGATGGTGGATCAGGCAGACGTCGTCATCGCATACGTGGATCACGGCTGGGGTGGCGCAGCAAAGACACTCGAATACGCCAAACGCAAAAAGAAACGAATCATCAATATTGCAGAACTATAATCAGCACCCCGTGGCTTCGGTCACGGGGTATTTTTATACCTTGAACGTGCCAAAATTGACCTGTTCGGGCTTCTAAATGAAAAATTTGTTTCAAACCTCTTGACGAACAAACTATCAGTGACTATAATAAAAGCGTAAGTGAAACATAAGTTTCAATACGGAGGCAAATCATGAGAACAAAAGATCAAGGCACAATCGCCGATATAGAGAAGTACGTTTGCGAGTTCAACGATCGGTACGGATACTCCCCGACCATTCAGGAGATCGCGGACGGCGTCGGCGTCTCGAAAGCCACTGCGTACAGGTATGTCAATAAGATGTGCGAAGACGGAATCTTCGACACGGCTGGCAGGCGGAGCATCACTTCGGCAAAGACGAAGGTGCAGTCGATCCGTGTCCCCGTCCTCGGAACCATCGCCTGCGGCATTCCGAAGTTCGCAGAGGAAAACATCGAGGAATACGTCAAGTTACCTGTTTCGCTTTTCGGCAAGGGGAATTTCTTCATTCTCCGCGCCTACGGTGACAGCATGATCGAAGCAGGCATTGAGGACGGAGACCTCGTGCTGATCCGCCAGCAGAACTATGCAGACGAAGGTCAGATCGTCGTCGCGCTGATCGATGATGACGCAACGCTGAAAAGATTCTATCCGGAGCCGCAGAAGCATCGCATCCGGCTGCATCCCGAAAACTCGCACATGGACGATATCATCGTCGATCACTGCGAAATCCAAGGCGTAGCCGTAAAGGTGCTCAAGGATCTGGAATAAACGGAGTGAGCCCACATGGAAAAAGAACGCACCTACTACTGCATCGACATGAAAACCTTTTACGCGTCGGTAGAGTGTGCGGAGCGTGGGTATAATCCATTCGAAACGAATCTCGTCGTAGCAGATCTATCACGCGGAACGAATGCCCTGTGCCTTGCTATTACCCCGAAGATGAAGGCACAGGGTATAAAAAACCGCTGTCGGCTGTCGGAAATTCCCAGAGGCGTTAGATACGAGGTCGCCCCGCCCCGCATGGCGCTGTACATCGAATACGCAGCAGACATCTACTCGCTGTATCTGGATTACTTCGATCCGCAGGACATCCACGTTTACAGCATCGACGAGGCGTTTATAGACGTGACCGAGTACCTTCCCTACGAAGGTAGGGACAAGTTCGAGCTCGCCAAATTCCTGATGAATGAGATAGCGGACAGATATCACATTCCATCGACGGCAGGCATCGGAACGAACCTGTACCTCGCAAAGATCGCACTCGACATCACGGCAAAGCACGCCAGAGACCACATCGGATATCTGGACGAAGAAACATACAGGCGAACACTCTGGGATCACCGCCCGATCACAGACTTCTGGATGGTGGCGGGAGGCACGGCTCGCAGGCTGGAACGGTACGGTGTGTACGACATGCGCGGCGTGACCCAGATGGACACTTCGCTCGCCTACAAGATCTTCGGAAAGAACGCAGAACTCCTGATCGACCATGCGTGGGGACGCGAAAGCTGCCTCATATCCGATATCAAGGGCTACAAAAGCAAAACCAAGTCGGTGTCCTTCTCGCAGATCCTGCCCCGGGATTATTCATATAAGGAAGCGCGTACCGTTATACACGAGATGGCTCTCAACGGTGCAGCGGAACTGATGAAGCGGAAGGTCATCACGAACAAGGTGGCAATCTTCGTCGGCTATACGCACGATGAACGCCCGCCTACAAAAGGCGGCGCGAAGCTGGACGTCACGACAAATCTCGCGTCGTTTCTGGTCGAAGCGACGTTGGCGCTGTACGAGAAGACAACGGATCACACCACTCCGATCCGGCGTCTCGGGATCGCCTTCGAAAATGTTTGTGACGAAGGCTGCGAAGGATATAACTTGTTCACGGATTTTGCAGCAGTGGAAAAAGAACGGACTCTGCAGCACACGATACTCGGTATCAACGAGAAGTTTGGCAAGAACGCAGTGCTCACAGGTGTGAACTATATGCCGGAAGGAACACAGCGAGAACGAAACGGTTTTATAGGAGGACACAGAGCAGGATATGATGACAAGAGCCGAAAGGGCTAAGCTCTTCGCCCCGTTCGACGCAATGAAGGGACTGCAAGAAGCCCTGCGGGATCGTGAAGAACGGCACTTGCGTGTCGAGAAGCACGAGATCAGCGAGGAAACGGCGGAACGCAACTCCCGCATCATAATGAAGCTGGAACGAGGCATGAAGATCGAGGTCTATTATTATTGCGCTTTTCACGATGTCAGAAAGCGCGGTAAGGTTACCGAAGTTGACATCACATTCAAAAAACTAAAGCTCGATAGCGAGTGGATCTGGTTTGACGATATCTATTCGCTGAAGATTATGGAATATAAATAACGGAGGTCACACGGTGAAACAGTACGACGTAAAGTGCCCGATTTGCGGCACATGGAATAGAGGGCTTTTCCTCGACGAAACAGATGGTTGGATGGAATGCGAACATTGCGGAAATGAAACGCAGGACGGTGAGTATCGGAAGAAACACACCAGACTGGTGCCGGTATTCCGCATGGATCAGATCCCGCAGCTCGTAGCGGCACAGGAGGCAGTAAGATGAAGTACAATTACGCTTGTTGCTGCGGCGACGAAATCGGTAAAAAAGCACGGTGGTTTCCGAAGGTGCACTGGTGCAAGACATGCAAGGCGCTGCATATCTACAGGCGTACCCACGAAGGACTGTATATCAAATTACGGTTCTTCAGAAGACCGGAATCCTCCCATGAAGGCAGCGCTTCGAAGGAAGCGTCGGAAAGCGCATATATAGGCACAGTTCAGTGCTGAAGGAGGAAGACGGATGGGAGAAACCGCAAAGAAACTTTATGCTTGCTGTCCGGTATGTACGAGAACGATTGGAAAATCAAAACGCATTGACGGCTTGGAAATGCCGTGCCCGAAATGCGGTAGTCCACTCAAAATCACGATCGACGAAGAAAACGGAGTCTCGGTAAAACTCGTTGAGGAAGAACCGGAGCTCGTCACATCAAAAACAAAATAAAGAGTCTGCGACGTCGCGTAGTGTTGTAACCGGCTGAGTATCGGTAGGAACACCGGACAGAACAGGAAATCTGCAAGGATTATAATTGGCTCAGAATCAATAGGCTTCCGGCAGATAGGTTATCCAGACAAGGGATAATTCTATCTGCCGGTATTTTTATGCCCGCCAAGGTAGGAATTGTCCTACTGAGGCGGGCTTTTTCATTTTCTGCAAAAAATCTGAAAAAACTTTTTTGAACACGACATTAGGTGTCGTATTCAACCTCGAAAATAAACGCACAAAGGCAGAAGGAGGTGAGAACATGCAGAGTGCCATAGATCGCAGACAGCAGGTGCTGGAAGCAATCAGCGACCGAAGACAGGAACAGATTGAGAATCTGGCGACGGAATTCGGTGTCAGCAGAAGAACGATAGAGCGCGATATCTTGGTGCTTTCGTGTTCTTACCCCATCATCACGGTACAGGGCGGCGCAGGCGGCGTCCGAGCAGCTGACGGATGGTACCTCAGTCGCCGGTATCTGCACGATGATCAGGAAGCCCTTCTTCGCTCTCTCCTCCCCGGACTGCAGCCGGAGCAGCAGAAAACGATGGAGAAAATCCTGACTGCCTTTGCAAAACCACAAACGAAGGAGACAAGACATTGAATGCAATAAGAGACGGAAACCACATTCGCGTATTCGACGCATACGGGATCAAAGAGAGCATTAAAGAGATCGATGGTCGCTTCTACGACAACGATAACAAAGCGTGGGTTATTCCTTTCACCAAAGAGAACGTGGCGCTGCTCGCATTGCTCGGCGTGGCACTGGATGAATCGCTCGCGATTGTGGTCAAACAGGAAGATGCAGGAGACGAAGTTCCGATCTACCCGATGCCGATCAAGGCAAAACCCTATCAGCATCAGGTCAGAGCGTACAACTTTGCCCTGCGAACCTTCGGGATCGGAGGTAGCGCATGACGGTACATTGCATTGTGTGCGGGAAAGCGCTGGAACGCAACCACCCGAAGAAAAAGAACTTCTGCTGCTCGGAGCACCGAGATATCTGGATGCGGGAGAACGTGGACTTCGCAAAGCTGTCACGCGGACATAAGGCAAAACACCTCACCGCGCTGAACAAAGAGCGAAACCCGTACTGCCACATCGCAGATCGCGGCAAAGCCAATTCGAAGAAGGCACGCGCAGCAGCGGAAGCAGTTATCGGCAGACCCCTTGAAAAAGGCGAGGTTGTTCACCACATGAACGGGAATGCCGAAGACAACAGTCCGCAGAATCTGCTGGTCATGCCGGACAGGCAGCACCGGCAGCTGCACATGGCGCTCGCAATCGAGCAGATGGAAGGTGGTGATACCGATGGCAAGTAAAGGTTGTGCCTTCCTCATGGATATGGGAACCGGCAAGACGATCACGACCATCGCGGTCGCCGGAACGCTCTACCGAAAGCACCTGATCACACAGATGTTGGTAGTGTGCCCGAAATCCATCGTCGACGTCTGGGAGCAGGAATTCGAGAAGTTCGCGGACTTCGATTATGAGCTCGCAGTTCTGGACGGAAGTTGCGCGAAGAAGGCAGACACGATCCGATACATGATCGGCAACGGTCTGCAGGTCATCGTGGTCAACTACGAAAGCTGCTGGCGTCTGGAATCGGAACTCACGAAGTGGCACCCGGACATGATCGTCTGCGACGAATCGAGCAAGATCAAGAACCCGCAGGCGAAATGCTCGAAAGCACTGCACCGGCTCGGAAAGATCAGCGAATATAACCTGATCCTGACCGGCACCCCGATCACGAACAGCCCGCTGGACTTCTTCAGCCAGTACAAGTTCCTCGACGAGAAGATCTTCGGCGGCAGCTTCTACAGCTTCCGAGCGAAATACGCTATCGTCGGCGGGTACCAGAACCATCAGATCATCGGGTACAAGAACCTCATTGAACTGGTGCAGAAGGCACACTCCATTGCATACCGGATCCGTATCGACGAAGCCGTTGATCTGCCGGAATTCGTGGAGGAAGTGCGACCGGTCAAACTGGAGCAGAACGCCCAGAAGATCTATGACGGTATCGAAAAAGACAGTTTCGCCGAGCTCATGAACGGCGAGATCACCACGCGAAATGTGCTGACGCAACTGCTTCGATTGTCGCAGGTTACAGGCGGTTTCGTCCGAAACGACGCAGGCGACGATGCGCAGCAACTCTCGACGGCAAAACTCGATGCGCTGGAGGACATCATCGACAGCTGCATGGAGGAAGGCAAAAAGGTCATTGTGTTTGCCCGCTTCGTGCCGGAGATTGAGGCGATCGCCAGATTGCTTCGGAAGAAGGACATCGGATACGCGCTGATCAAGGGCGACGTCAAGGACAGAGCCGAGCAGGTCGAAGCATTCCAGACGGACCCGGACGTGAAGGTGTTCGTCGGACAGCTTCAGACCACCGGTATGGGACTGACGCTCACGGCAGGCAGCGTCTGCGTGTACTATTCGCTGGACTTCTCCTACGCGAACTACCAGCAAAGCATGGCGCGGGTGCGCCGAATCGGACAGACAAAGCGCGGGGTGTATATCCACCTCGTCGCAAAGGACACGATCGACGAAAAGGTCATGGGAGCACTGAAGCAGAAGGCGGACGTCTCGAAGCTGCTCGTCGACGACTACAAAAAAATCATTGGAGGATAACGATATGGAAGATACCATGCTCACCACGGCGGACGCCCTGAAAGCGCTCCGCGACAAGAAGAACGAACTGCAGGCGCAGCTCAAGGCAGTACAGGAAGAACTCGACACGAAAGAGGCGGAGCTCATCGAAAGCATGACCAGTGCCGAGTGCACCGGCTTCGATCGCAACGGCACCCGCTTCAGTCTGGTCATCCGCGAGTACCCCGGCGCTATTCCGGAGGAAAAGGAAGAACTGTACAGGCGCATGAAGGCGCACGGCTTCGAACACCTCTTCACCATCAACACGATGACGCTGCAAGGGACGCTGAAAGAACTGAAGGCAAACAACGGCGACGTCCTGCCCGACTGGCTGGAAGACGTCGTGAAGGTCTTCGAGCAGCCCAGCATCCGCGTCAGCAAATCCAGATAACAAAAACAAAAATAAAGGAGATTTATATCATGGCTAACAAGAAAAACACCGAAATCGCAGTTGTCAATAACAACACCGGCTACCTCACCGAGGTGGTCAATCTCGCAGAACTCTTTTCCGAGGAACTCGACGGGCTTCGTCCCAGCTTCGAGCGCGTAAAGATCCCCGCAGGCGGCGGGCTCGCCTATGAGCTTCCCAGCGAGGATCCCGAAAACCCGGACACCGAGAAGGAGTTCAGCGCGGTCATTCTGTACCACCACCCGATCAACAGCTACTACAAAGAGAAGTTCAACGGCTCGAACACTCCGCCCGACTGTGCCAGCATCGACGGCAAGATCGGCGTCGAGAGCGAGACCGGCGAATGCAAAGACTGCAAGAGCTGCCCGCTCGCCAAGTTCGGCAGCGGAGAGAACGGCGGCATGGCGTGCAAGCAGAAGCGCAGAATGTACCTCATCCGCGAGGGCGAAATGCTCCCGATGATCATGACGCTTCCCACCGGCTCGCTCGGCGAGTTCACGAAGTACGTCACCCGCCTCGTCACCAAGGGTATGAAGGCGAACCACGTTGTCACCAAGTTCGCGCTCAAGCGTGCGCAGAACAGCACCGGTATCAACTACAGTCAGGTGGTCTGCAGCGTCGAGCGCGTCCTCTCCCCGGAGGAAAAGAAGAACGTGGCGGCAATGTCCGAGCAGGTCAAGTTCATCGCTGGCAGCGTCAGCGTGGCTGAGACCGAGACGGCGACCGAAGACTAACCAACCGGCAGATGTGGGATCTGCCTCATCGGATCCCACATCTGCATCATAAGAGGGCAAATATATGCAGAAACAAGACTACAAGACAGTCCGCGCGATTGCGGACATTGATAAATATATCGGAGACGCGGGCGTGATTGCCTTCGACTTCGAAACATCACCGAAGGACGAATACCGAGGCGAAGAATTCGCAGCGCTGGACGCGCACAAATCCGACATCACCGGCGTGTCCCTCTCTGTGAAGGCTGGCACCGGCATCTACGTCCCTCTCCGGCACCGCATCGGAGAAAACGCAGACATCGGCAGCGTGACGGAATACCTGAAGAAGCGCCTGTACCAGAACGGCAGCACGGTCAAGATCGCGCACAACATGGCATTCGAGGCGATGTTCCTTTACAAGGACGGCATTGTGCTGCAGGAGCCGGTGTACGACACGATCGTGGCAACGCAACTCACGCTGAAGAACGATTATGAGTTCCGCGAACTGTCGGACAGCGGTCTGAAGACGCTTGTGCCATACCTCTACGGCGTGGATTTGCCGAAGTTTGAGGACGTGGTCGGAGATAAATACTTCGACGAACTCGATCCGGACGACTGGGACACCTGCCGCTACGCCTGCGCCGACTCAGACTGGGCGCTGCAGCTGCGGGATACGTTCAATGCGTGGTTTGAGACGAACATTCCAAAGCACCGCTTCATCTGCGAGCAGATCGAGAGCCCGACAGCCGTTTTCACCGGAATGATGAAATACAACGGCGTGCTCTTTGATACCGAACTCATGGAGAAAAAGAAGGCGGAAGCCGAAGAACACCTCGTCGAACTTCGCACAAAGATCCAAGAGATCATCGGCGACGTGGACATCGGCGAGAACTGCAGCACGCAGGCATTCAAGGAATATCTGTACAAGACTGAGAACCTGCCGGTGCTGAAAACCACCACGAAATACGCGGAGGCGGCGGACGATGAAGCGATCCAGCTGCTTCGTGCCTACTGCAGCAAGAAAAGACCGGAACTGGTGGCGTTTTTCGATACCGTTCAGGAGTTTCGCAAGTGGGCGAAGATCAAGAGCACCTACATCGACGGCTACATGAAATGGATCAACACGGCAACGGGCAGGATTCACCCCGACCTCATGCCGATGGGTACCGACACCGGACGCTTCGCATCGAGGAAACCGAACCTGCAGAACATGCCCCGCAAAGGCAGCGATCCGATCGGCGTGCGTCAGTTCGTTATAGCCCCAGACGGTACGAGTTTTCTGGATTTTGACTTCTCGCAGATAGAGCTGCGCGTCGGCGCATTCTACTGCAGGGACCCGTTCATGATGGAAACCTACCGGACGGGCGGAGATATCCACGCATCAACGACCTCGGTCATCTTCGGCATTAGCGTCGAGGAAGCGCAGGACAAGGACAATCCGGATTATAAAGAGCGCCGGACGATCGCAAAGAACGTGAACTTCGGTACCTTCTACGGACTGTTCCCGCGTGGGCTGCAGCGGACGCTGAAGTTCAAGGCAGGGCTCGAAAAGACAGAAGATCAATGTGCTCAGATCATCGCCAATCTCAAAGCCGGTTATCCTCGCCTATCGGAATGGCAGGAAGAAACGGTCAAGGCAGCGCGGATCAATAAGTACAGCGAGACGTCCTTCGGTCGCAGGCGCTACCTGCCGAATATCAATAACCAGCGCGACTGGGGAAAGCGCAGCTTCGCGGAGCGCTGCAGCATGAACACACCGATTCAAGGAACGGCAGCGGAGATATTGAAGCTGGCGATGGGCGACCTGATTTACGAGCTCAAGGACAAGCCGTATATCCGCCCGATACTCCAGATTCATGACGAACTGCTTTTCGAAGTGGATAACGGTCATGAGGAAGAAGCGATCCGCATCATCCGCTCAGCGATGGAACGCACCCCGTTCGAGGGCTTTGACATTCCGATCGTGGCGGAGGGCGAACACGGAACGTGCTTCGGTAAGCTCACCGAGCTGGAGGTGTGAGATGTACCGAAACAGTTCAGGATACCCGGCACCGACCGAGGGCTACGTGTACGCAAAACTGATGCGCGAGTACAGGCAGCAGCAGCGCGAGATCTACAGGCGCAATGAGGAAATCAAACACCGTCCACGGGTATATATTGTTTCAAAGTACGCTGGCGACGTCGAAAAGAACGTGGCAGATGCGATCGGATATTGCCGGACAGCGATCCAGCGGAAACGGATCCCGATTGCCTCGCACCTCTTGTACCCGGCGATACTCGACGATAACGATCCGGCGCAGCGCGAGCTCGGACTCCTGTTTGGTCACGTGCTGCTCGGGTTGTGCGATGAGGTCTGGGTGTGCGGCACAGATTACTCGCCCGGCATGCAGGCGGAGATACACGAAGCGAAACGGCTGAAAAAGCAGATCGTTTACTACAACGAAAGGATGGAACAACTCCATGAAAATGATAGATGAAGCATTGAAATACGCAAAAGCCGGAATACCCGTGTTCCCGCTCCATTGGTTGAAAGCAGACGGAAACTGCTCCTGCAGGCAGGGCGCATTGTGCCAAGCAAAAGGCAAACACCCGCGCATCAAGAATTGGGGCGACGAAGCGACGATCGATACCGGCAAGATCACAAAATGGTGGAACGACACCCCGCTCGCCAACATTGGTATTCCGATGGGAGAAAAAAGCGGACTGGTAGCGCTGGACGTGGACACGCGACACGGCGGCGACAAGAGCTTGGAAGCGCTGGTCAAAGAATACGGCGAACTGCCGAAGACAATCACGGCGACTACCGGAGGCGGCGGAAAGCACTATGTGTTCAAGTACACGGACGACCTCGCACTCAAGAACGCGGTCGGTTTCCGCGACGGGCTTGACGTCCGGACACAGGGCGGATTGATCGTCGTCGCACCCAGCACACATCAAAGCGGCAATCGCTATGCGTGGGATGCGGGGCTCTCCCCGTTCGAATGCGAAGCGGCAGATATGCCCAGCTGGCTGGTCGATGAGATCCGGAAGGTCGGAAAGAAGATCCCGGAAAAGAAGAAACTCGCGGACGCATCAAAGGAACGAAAGAAAATTACGGAAGGCGGACGCAATACCTACCTCGCCTCGCTCGCTGGAGCGCTCCGTCGCAAAGGCATGGAGGAAGATGGCATCCTCGCAGCGTTACGCGCAGAAAACAGCAGCAGACTCGACCCGCCTCTCGACGATGAGAACGTGGTGGCAATCGCGCAGAGCATTTCACGATACGAACCCGGCGAGAAGGACGATCAGTTCAAACTGACCGACGTCGGCAACGCAGAGCGCTTCGTGGCAATGTTCAAGGACGAAGTCAAGTACTGCGCGGTCTATAAAAAGTGGTTTGTCTGGAACGGCAAGTACTGGGAGCAAGACGATGGCACCATCATCGAATACGCGATCCAATGCGTGCGCAGCATCTATACCTACGCGGACATGCTGCCGGAGGGCGATCAGCGCAAGGCACTCATCCAGCATGCAAACCGCAGCGAGAACGGCAACCGGATCAAAATGCTTTTGAGTCTGGCATCAGGGAAAAAAGAAGTTTCGATCACACCGGACGACTGGGACGCAAACCCGTGGCTCATCAACTGCCAGAACGGCACAGTCAACCTCAAAACCGGCAAACTGCAGCCCTTCTGCAAAGAGGACTACATCACACGGATCTGCAGCACCGGATTCGACGAAACGGTCGCAACGCCTCTGTGGGATTCGCTCCTCGAAACGATTACGAAGGGCGATGCCGACATGATCCGTTACATGCAGAAGGCGCTGGGCTACGGACTGACCGGCGACATCTCCGAGCAGGCGATGTTCATGCTGTACGGCACCGGCAGCAATGGCAAGAGCACATTCCTCAATATCTTCTCGGCGGTCATGAATACCTACGCCCAGAGCACATCGTCGGAGACGTTCATGCTGAAAAAGAACGAAGGCGTGAACAACGATATTGCTCGGCTCAAAGGCGCACGCTTCGTGACGGCGATCGAGATGGAGGAAAACAAGCGTCTCGCCGAATCGCTCATCAAATCGATGACGGGCGGCGACAAGCTGGTCACACGCTTCCTGTACGGCGAATACTTCGAATATGTCCCGCAGTTCAAGGTGTTCTTTGCGACGAACCATAAGCCGGATATCAGGGACACCACAAATTCAATATGGCGACGCATCAAGCTGATGCCGTTCGAAAACACGTTCACGGAAGCCAATCGAGACAAGCACTTTGCGGATAAGATCCTCGCAAAAGAGATGCCCGGCATTCTGGCGTGGGCGGTCAAAGGGTGTCTGCTCTGGCAGGAAGAAGGCATCAAAGAGCCGGAAGTTGTCAGGAAAGCGACGTCGAATTATCGCGCCGAAATGGATTCGTTTGCCACGTTCTTCGAGGAATGCTGCGAGGTGCGTGAAAACGGACGCGTTTCGAACAAACTCCTCCGTGCAGCATACGACGAATGGTGCAAGGAAAACGGCGAATACGCATTATCACAGCGCCCGTTCAGCCAGAAGCTGATTGAGCGCAAGTTCGTCAAGCGTCGAGTACCCGGCAGCGGCGCTTACGAATGGACGGGCTTTGCCCTTCGTGGCAGCGCAGCGCCTCTGTGAAGTGTGAAGGATTGTGAAGCGATTTTCTAAAAAGCCATATATGAGAGACATATAGAGAGGTTTACCCAAAATAACTTCACACGGTTCACAACTTCACAGGCGGGAGGAAAAACAGATGAACGAAGCAGCATTGATACAGAAAATACGCAAATATCTCGCCACGGTGCCGGATTGTTTCTTCTGGAAGGAACACGGCGGACAATACGGCACCGCAGGCATACCCGATATAATCGTTTGCCACAAAGGACGCTTCATCGCGCTGGAGGCGAAGGTCGGCAGGAACAAACCGACAAAGCTGCAGGCAGCGACGATCGACCAGATCAAGAGAGCCGGAGGAACGGCAACGGTCGTTTACAGCGTCGAAGATGTGAAGGCGGTTATGTCAGAAAAGGAGGCAGAAGATGGATGATCCTTATAAGAATCTGGCAAACGCCATTATCATACAGGCGGCAACCGATTACCGGAAAGCCCTGTGCCAGTTAAAGCGAAATCCCAAATACGAACCGGCACAAATCACCAAACGCGAGTGTGAACGCTTCTTCCACTCCGAATGGTTCCGCTTCTTGACGGACGCGGATCCTGAATACCTGATAAAACACCTTCAGAGGGCAGCAACATGACAGCGAAAGAGCTTTTAGAGAGAATCATCAAAATACGCAAAGCCATCGATTACCGGAAGACGAAAATTGACGCTCTGGTGGCGCAGGCGGAAAACACCTCCTGCCGCCTCACCGGAATGCCGCACAATCCGAGCCCGGACACCTCACCGATGGCGACGGCGATCTGCAAAAAGGTCGATTTGGAGCGCGAGATCGAAACACTCGAAGCGGAGCGAAACGCGCACATCGCCAAGATCGACATTTTGGAAGATGAAGTTCTCTCACGGCTCTTGAATCTGCGATATGTGCAGGAAGCCAAATGGGACGTAATAATGGCGGAAATGGGCTATTGCGAAACGCACATTCACCGCCTGCACAGAAAAGCCCTCACCCTTCTCGATAAAAAACTGAAAGAAGGCAGTAAAAGGCAGTAAATGGCAGTAAAAGGCAGTCGGGATTTGTGATAGTATTATAATGGCGAAGAACCATAGAGAGCTCACGCGGATTTAGCGATCTGCGTGGGCTTTTTCTATGGTCTTTCGGGGAGTCTTTCCGACGTCTTTCGAGGCGTCTTTTCCGAATCTTTCCGAAATCTGTCGAGGCGCTTTTCGGCGTCTTTCCGAAATCTGTCGATCCGTTTTTCGACGTCTTTCGACAAATCTCGAACGCGTCTTTCCGCGTCTTTCGACCGGTCTTTCTCGCGTCTTTCGGAAATCTCGAAACCGTCTTTCCGAGATATGTCGGAATATCTCTTGCCGTCTTTCTACGGAAAGAGGCGGTTTTAGCGGGTTTTCGGGCGTCTTTCGACAATATCGGGCGATATCTCGGATCGTCTTTCGCGGCGTCTTTCCCGATCTTTCGCCAATATGTCGGCACGTCTCGAAGCGTCTTTCGGACGTTTTTCGGCGCGTCTTTCACCGTCTTTCAGGCGGTCTTTGTCGCGTCTTTCGGCGTGTCTTTCCCAAATCTTTCAGGAAGGAGAGCGTAGATGGCATACAGAAAAGTCGGCGCTTTGGAGCAGTGCTGGTACATCATCAGGTGGAAGATCAGCCAGCTGTTCCACAGAAAAAAGAAGTAATGCCGAGGAAGCCCAAGAGACCGTGTTCCTACCCCGGCTGTCCCAACCTCACGGACGGACAGTACTGCGAGGAACACAGGACGCAGGCACGGCAGCAGTATGACAGATATGAACGAGCACCCCGCACAGCCAGCAAGTACGGCAGAGCGTGGCACCGGATACGTGCCAGATATGCGGCAGCTCACCCACTGTGCGAACAGTGCCTCAAAGAAGGCAGGATCACACCCGTGGAGGAAGTTCATCACATCATACCGATATCACGTGGCGGTACACATGCAGAGAGCAACCTGATGAGTCTCTGCCAGAGCTGCCACAATAAGATCCACCACGAGCTGGGAGACCGGTAGGGGGATCAAAATCTTGAAAACTTGATTAAACGGACAACGGCGTGGGGTCTCGCGTGAAAAATCGGGAAATCAAGAGGGGTAATAGCCCCGCGAAATCAAGTTTTTTCGGGAAATCAAGTTGAAAAAAGGAGGCGACGGAATGGCGAATGGTCATGGCGGCAGCCGTCCCGGCGCAGGACGGAAGAAAAAGGCGCTATCAGAAAAGCTCATAGACGGAAACCCGGGCAAAGCACCACTCACGAAGCTGCAGTTTGACCTGAAGGACACGGACATGCACGGTGAGGACATGCCACCCGTTTCGGAGTACCTCAAGCAGGTCACGAAGAACTCGCAGCAGAACCTCGCGCCTCAGATTTACGAGGATACGTGGAAGTGGCTCAATGAGCGCGGATGCGCACAGTACGTCAAGAAGGAACTGATCGAGCAGTATGCGCTGTACATGCAGCGGTGGATCCAGTGCGAAGAAGGCATCAATCAGTACGGTCTGCTTGCCAAGCACCCGACCACACAGATGCCGATCGCCAGCCCGTATGTGAATATGGGCATTTCGTTTTTGAAGCAGGCAAACATACTGTGGCTGCAGATTTACCAGATCGTCAAGGACAACTGCGAGACGCCCCTCGGCGGCAGCAATCCGAATGACGACCTGATGGAAAAGCTGCTCGGATAAGGAGAAGGATATGCAGATAGAAAAGATCGCCGTCGAGAAACTCAAGGCGGCGGAATACAACCCGCGCAGGGCGCTCAAGCCCGGAGACGCGGAATACGAAAAGCTCAAGCGCAGCATCAAGGAGTTCGGCTACGTGGAGCCGGTCATCTGGAATAAGCAGACCGGAAACGTGGTCGGCGGACACCAACGGCTGACGGTCATGAAGGATCTCGGGATCACAGAGATTGACTGCGTCGTGGTTGACCTCGATCCGATGCGCGAAAAAGCACTCAACATCGCGCTGAACAAGATTCAGGGCGAATGGGACAAAGATAAGTTGGCAGCGCTGCTCACCGAGTTCGACGGCAGCGAGTTCGACGTGACGATGACCGGCTTCGACGCAGCGGAAGTGGACGAACTGCTCAACGCCTTCTATTCCAAAGAGGCGGTGCAGGACGACTTCGACGTCGACGCGGAAAAGGAAAAGATCGATGCCAAAGGCGCGATCACAAAGACCGGCGATATCTGGAAGCTGGGCGAACATCGACTCATGTGCGGCGACTCCACGTCGGAGGTTGACTTTGCAAAGCTGATGAACGGACGCAAAGCGCAGATGACGGTCACGTCCCCGCCTTACGGTGTCGGCAAAGACTACGAAACCAAAGGCATCGAGCCGTGGTTTGAAACGATGCGCCCCGTGGTGAAAAACCTCACCAGATACAGCGGCATTGTCTGCTGGAACCTCGGCGACCTCTATTCCACTGGCACACAGTTCATCGAACCGACGAACTTCTATTCTTCGCAGCTGTTCAGCGAACAGGGTTTCCGCCCGATCTGGATACGGATCTGGAAGAAGCAAGGCATGAACTTCGGCGTCGGACCCTACCACCTTGTCACGAACAAGCCGGTGCAGCAGTACGAATACATCTCCGCTTTCAGCAAAAACGGCGACGTGGAGTACAACGATCAGGAATACGTGTGGCTGTCGGCATACGCGGGACACGCATACCGATTCGTCAAGCGCCTCACCAAAGAGGAACGAAAGAACTGGGGCTACGCGGGCATCTGGGAGATGACCACGGTACGCGCCAATAAGGATCACCCGGCGATGTACCCGGTGGAACTGCCTTGGCGCTGCATCAAGATGCATTCGGACAGAGGCGACATCATCCTCGAGCCCTTCAGCGGCAGCGGCACAACGATCATCGCGTGCGAGCAGCTGGAGCGCGTTTGCTATGCGATGGAAAAGAGCCCGGAGTATTGCGATCTCGCGGTCAAACGCTGGGAGGAATTCACCGGTCAGAAGGCAGAACGAATCAGAAAGACGGAGGACACAGACAATGTTTGAAAAAGTAAATCCGGCGCACCCGGACAAAATCGCAGACAGGATCGCCGGAGCGCTGGTCGATCTTGCCTATGAAAAAGAAGACAGCCCGAAGATCGCAGTCGAAGTGCTCATCGGACACGGCTTCTGTCATATCATCGCAGAGACATCGGTGCACATTCCGATCGAGGAAGTCACGGCAGCGGTGGAACGTATTGCAGGCGTACTTTCGATTGACTACTTCGAGGTCGAACAGGACGCGATCCTCGCGCACAACCAGAAAAAGAAGATCCGTTGCGGCGACAACGGTATCTTCCGTGGCGTGCCGGTAACGGATGAACAGCGCACGTTGTCGGATATCGCAAAAGAGATCTTTGCGAAGTACCCGACGGACGGCAAATACATCCTCGACGGCGATCGCCTCATCATCTGCCAGAGCAGCGCAAAGACAGAGACGCTGAAGAAGGAATATCCGGAAGCGGAGATTAACCCGCTGGGCGACTGGACGGGCGGCACCGACGTCGATACCGGAGCAACGAACAGAAAACTCGGCAGCGACATGGCGGACAGCGTCACAGGCGGCGGGCTGCACGGCAAAGACCTCAGCAAAGCCGACGTCAGCGTCAATATCTACGCATGGCTCAAGGCACAGAACGACGAAGTGCCGGTGGAACTCTGCTGCGCAATCGGCGACGAATACGTGGACGGCAGACGGTACGAAGATATCGTGCGGATCGCACGCGACTTCATCCGCGCCATAGGCGGTTTTGAAAAGTTCGCGGAGTGGGGTTTGGTATGAACATTGAGAAAATCAGTGTCGATAAACTCCTCCCCGCAAAGTACAACCCGAGAAAAGACCTGAAGCCCGGCGATCCGGAGTTCGAGAAGCTGAAACGCAGCGTCGAAGAATTCGGATACGTCGAGCCGATCATATGGAACAAGCGCACAGGCGTGGTCGTTGGCGGGCACCAGCGTCTCAAGGTATTGCAGCACCTCGGATACAAAGAGGTCGACTGCGTCGTGCTGGACATCGACGAACAGAAGGAAAAGGCGCTCAACGTGGCACTGAACAAGATCAGCGGAGCATGGGACGTCCCGCTCCTGACAGCCCTGTTGAAGGACTTGGAGGAAAGCGGATTTGACGCGACACTCACCGGCTTCGATGTCAGTGAGATGAGTGATCTGTTCGACGACCAGAGCGAGATCGTGGAAGATGATCCGCCCGATGCAGCACCGGAAGGCAGCGAGCCGTTTTCACAGCTCGGCGACAGATGGCTTCTCGGCAGGCACGTTCTCTACTGCGGCGACAGCACCGAGAAAAAGGATGTCGCAGCGCTCATGGACGGAAAGACGGCAGACCTGATCGTAACGGATCCGCCATACAATGTCGCCTACGAAGGCAGCAACGGACTGACGATCCAGAACGACGATATGCCAGAAGAACAGTTCCGTGCATTCCTCGTCGCAGCATTCAACCGGATGCACGAAGCGGTCAAGCCCGGCACCCCGTTCTATATATGGCACGCGGAAACGGTCGGAGGCGCATTCAGGTCGGCGACAAACGAAGCACTCGGCAAGGTGCGTCAGATGCTCATCTGGAACAAGAACGCATTCACAATGGGACATCAGGACTACCAGTGGAAGCACGAAGCGTGCATCTACGGTTGGACGGACGGAGCCAGCCACTACTTCGTGGACGACCGGACGCAGGCGTCGGTTATCGAGGATAAGCGAATCAACATCGCAAAAATGAAAAAAGAGGAAATGCGCGAACTGCTTCGAAAGATCTTCAGCGACAAGGTATCCACGACCGTGATCGATGAGAACAAACCGGCACGGAACGCGGAGCACCCGACGATGAAACCCCTCAAGCTGCTGGCGCGTCTGATCAAGAACAGTTCCCGACAGGGAGATATCGTGCTCGACACCTTCGGCGGCAGCGGCAGCACTCTCATAACCTGCGAGCAGCTCGGACGATCCTGCTATACGATGGAACTCGATCCGAAGTACGCGGACGTGATCGTGAAGCGCTGGCTCAAGTTCACCGGTGCGGATCACGCGGAGCTTGTCAGGAACGGCAAAAAGAGCGTCGTGAAAGCAGATATGTTGTAATTGCTAATTCGTGTTTTTCTTCGCGTTTTCGCTGGACTTTCCGAAATCTTTCTGGCTTAATTGTCCTACCAAAAACAAGGAGGCACGACCCATGAAAGTAAGCGAAATGAACCAGAGAGAGAAAAAGGCATTCTACAACATCAAGCACGCAGCCAACGACCTGCTCGGCGGGCTGGAAAACACGCTGCTCGACTACGGGCAGGACGAACCGGAATACAAGAGCGCGAAAGCGCAGCTCGCGGATCACGAAGGGCTGGTCACAGAACTCTATGGAATGGCGACCACGGCGATCTACGGCGAAGGATACTGCTGCTTCAATCCGGCGACGGTCGAGAAGGAACTGCGGGACATCAACTTCTGCGGCAAGGCATGGCTGATGGAACGCTGCGACAAGCGGATCACCAAGGAAGGAAATTAAGGAGGCGGCAGCGATGACATACACGACCAGAAAAGAAGCAGCGGACGCCTGCAAGTACGAAGCATCGGCAGCCGAGAGATTCAGCTCGGCTGCCATCGAAGCGGCAAAGAACGGCGAATGCCGGAAAGCATGGAACCTCGCAGATCAGGCACGCATGGCAGCGAGATGCGCGATGCAGGCGCACGAAGATCTGTGGGAACTCGCCGGAGAGGACATGACCAGCGCGGAGTTCGACGCCTTCGAGAAGGCGGAGATCGCCCAGACCGACGCAGGCAGAGCCGAACGCGCAGCAGCGGCAGCGGTCGAAAAGCTGAACAAAGACGCACTCGACACGCAGCTCGACGCGCTCTGCGAAGCGACGGACACCAGCCGAGATGGGATCAAGGCGCTGATGAAATACTACACGGAAACGTGCGGATGGACGAAAGAAGCAGCGGTCGAGCACATCAAGGGACTGTTCGATAACGGCACAATCGACCTGATCAAATCACTGTAAAACAAGGCGGCACGGGAGCAATTCCGCGACCGTTTTTTAATTGTGTTCTAATTGCTAATTCTCGCGTTTTGGGCTGGACTTTCGGAATTCTTTCTGGCTTAATTGTCCTACCAAAAACAAGGAGGCACAACCCATGAAAGAATACGAAATCCACGTGTGCGCGAGCTACAAAACCGATGGCGGTAGCAAGGAATGGAACTGCTTCAAAGAGTACGTCAACGCGGACACCGCAGCGGAAGCAAAGCGGATCCTGAAGGCGCAGCTCAAAGAAGACGGGTACCACAACATCACGATGGCAGCCATCGAGGTATAAGGAGGACACAACCATGGTAAAGCTCAGTAAGTTCTACAACCTGATCAGCCGGAACGCGACGGTCACACTCACCAACAGCAAGCTCGACAAAACCTACTACGAAGGCAGCGCGAGAAGCATTCCTGCAGAATACGATGACTGCACGGTCGAAGACTTCTGCATGTCAAACGACGGCGACCTGCTCTTCAAGATCAAGGTCAAGGAGAAAGCACCGACAGCCCCTAACTGGAAAGAGGGCGCACTGCGGGTGTACGACGAAAGCTACCACTACTGGGCGAAGGTCTACGAGACCGGATCGCAGTACGGCATCGACGGCGGCAGAGTCAGCAAGCTGACGATCAGGCGGAACGGCGAGATCGTCGCAAACTTCGATCGCGGATGGGATGTCACGCCGGTCGACGAAGGTACGCAACTCGCGATGGAGATCATCCTCCATCAGTACGCATAAGGAGGACACGGATATGTTCGGAATCAGCAGAGAGACGGTGGAACGTCTGAGACGCGAATACCCGGTCGGATGCCGCGTCGAGCTCGTCCAGATGGACGACTGCCAAGCGCCACCGATCGGCACCAAAGGAACGGTCAGAGGCGTCGATGACATCGGCAGCATCATGGTCGCATGGGACAACGGCAGCGGGCTGTCGGTCGCATACGGCGAAGACAGATGCAGGAGGATCGACGAATGAAAAAGCCGGTACTCGAATACGACAGTCGCGGACCCAGCGGAAACATCTACTGGATACTCGGTCAGGTGCGCAGGATCATGCAGAAGCAAGCGCGGATCATCGCTTACAACGATATGTGGGAAAAGGTACAGAACGCGCACAGCTACAACGAAGCGCTGGAGATCATCGGTAAGGAGGTTACACTGATCGACACCGCGAAATAACGGACGGCGGCAGCGGAAAATGCTGTCGTTTTTTGTCGGAAAAAATAAGGAGGGACAGAGCGATTGGCGGAAAAGAAGATCATAGTCCCGGAGAAAAAGCTCATCACAAACGCCAGTCTCGCCGATCGCGCCGTCGCATTTATCTCCGCCCTCAAGCACACGAAGGGCGAATGGCACGGAAAGAATTTTGAACTGCTGCCGTGGCAGGAAAAGGTCGTGCGGGACGTCTTCGGAACGGTCAAAGCAAACGGATACAGACAATACAACACGGCATATATCGAAATACCGAAAAAGCAAGGCAAGAGCGAGCTCGCAGCAGCGGTCGCTCTTTATTTATTGGCTGGCGACGGTGAATGGGGTGCTGAAGTGTACGGCTGCGCAGCAGACCGGCAGCAGGCGTCCATCGTGTTCGATGTCGCATGTCAGATGGTGGAACAGTGCCCGGCGCTCAAAAAGAGGATCAAGCCGGTACTTTCCCAGAAGCGATTGGTCTACACCCCGCTGAACAGTTTCTATCAGGTGCTGTCGGCGGAATCATACACGAAGCACGGACTCAACGTCCATGGCGTCGTATTCGACGAACTGCACGCACAGCCGAACAGACTCTTATACGATGTTATGACGCACGGCTCCGGCGACGCCCGGAAGCAGCCGCTGTTCTTCCTGATCACGACTGCAGGCACCGACCGGAACAGCATCTGCTGGGAGGTGCACCAGAAGGCGCAGGACATCATCGCGGGACGGAAGATCGACCCGACGTTCTATCCGGTCATTTACGGAATACCGGATGACGCGGACTGGTCGGATGAAAAGAACTGGTATCTGGCAAACCCGTCGCTGGACGTGACGGTGGACATAGATAAACTCCGAGCTGCTTACCAGAGCGCGAAGGACAATCCGGCAGAAGAAAACCTGTTTCGGCAGCTCCGACTCAATCAGTGGGTAAAACAGAGCGTGCGCTGGATGCCGATGGACGCATGGGACAAGTGCGATTCAGTGGTGGATCCCGAGGCGCTCATCGGGCGCGAATGCTATGCCGGACTCGACCTGTCGAGCAGCACCGACATCACAGCGTTTGTCCTCGTATTTCCGCCCAGAGATGAAGATGAGAAATACATCGTTCTCCCGTTCTTCTGGGTACCGGAAGATACGGTCGAGCAGCGCGTCAGACGCGACCACGTCCCCTACGACGTGTGGGTGAAGCAAGGCAGCGCGATGACGACCGAAGGCAACGTTATCCACTACGGCTTTATCGAGCAGTTCATTGTTGAACTCGGCAAGAAGTACAACATCCGCGAGATCGCCTACGACCGGTGGGGTGCGGTGCAGATGAGCCAAGATCTTGAAAACGAAGGCTTCACGATCGTCCCGTTCGGTCAGGGCTTCAAAGATATGTCACCCCCCTCGAAAGAGCTCATGAAACTGGTGCTCGAAGGACGGATCGCGCACGGCGGCAACGCCCCGCTTCGCTGGATGATGGATAACATCTTCGTGCGGACGGACCCGGCTGGCAATATCAAGCCGGACAAAGAAAAATCAACGGAACGCATCGACGGCGCGGTCGCCACGATCATGGCGCTGGACAGAGCGATCAGACATCAAGGAAGCAGCGAGAGCGTGTACGACTCTCGCGGCATACTCTTTATTTGATTTTAGCCACTTTTTCTTCGAAAAACGGCAAAGTTGCGTAAAAAGTTGAAAAACCCCTTGATTTTTGATAAAATGTGAGTATAATAAAACGATTTGGTCAAGATGCCAGATGGGCGGCTTGGGGAAACAAGGAGAAAAAGGTATGTATCACTGGATTGAGGATAAGGACTTTCTGAACAGAATGAAGTCGCTCTGCTCAGATATCGTCAATCAACTTGTTCAAGCCATCAACAGCGACGGACTCATGGAAGTCAAGCAGCATCTCGTCGGAAGCGGCGCAAAGAACCTCATCACGCAGAACGCTAATGAACCGATCGATCTCGATTATAACCTCGAGATCATCGACAGCGGAGATACGAACATCAATGATGGGCGTGCAATAAAGAACTACGTGAAAGAAGTGTTCGACAGCATACTCATCAAAGCCGGATGGAATCCGTGCCAAGATTCGACTTCGGCGCTTACAACGGATCAGCGTTTTTTCAAAAAAGGAAACAAGACTCCGTTCAGCATCGACATCTGCATTATCAGAGTTGACCGAAATGGCAGCTGGTACCGACTGATCCATCAGAAGACAGGCATTGTTCAGTTGGATCAGTACTACTGGAACGAAGCCCCACAGTCGAAAGGGCTCACCGATCGTGTGGAATGGTTGAAGGACAATGATTGCTGGTTGGAAGTGCGGGATGCATATTTGGAAAAGAAAAATATGTATCTCACCCGAAACGACCGAAATCACCATTCGTTCAACATTTACATTGAGGCGGTAAACGAAATCTACGGTAAGTATAACGGAGGGTTTGGCTATGTTCGATCCATATTTTGATTTAGAAACTGGCGAAATCGGGCATTCGATTTCGGACAACATGCTGATGGACTCCGACGGCGACTTGCTCATGAAGATGTCGGATAACATGGCGCTCGATCGTGACTCAGGAGATATTCACATTATATCGTCATTTGGATCATCTCGATCCGACGATGATGAAGATGACTAAATAACTCAACCGAATACGAAATTAAGCATCTACCGGAAACGGCAGGTGCTTTTTTCATGCCAAAAAGGAGGAAGCATGGGTATCTTTTCAAGCATTTTTAAAGCGCGGGATAAGCCCCAGAACAGAACGTCAGGCAGCGGATACAGTTTCTACATGGGAAACAGTACAGCCGGAAAGACGGTGACGGAGCGCTCGGCAATGCAGATGACGGCTGTTTACAGTTGCGTCCGCATTTTAGCCGAAGCAATTGCCGGACTGCCGCTGCACGTATATCAATACAATAACGACGGCGGCAAGGACAAGGCGCTGAAGCACCCGCTGTACCACATCCTGCACGATGAGCCGAACCCGGAGATGAGTTCTTTCGTCTTCCGCGAAACGCTCATGACGCATCTGCTCTTGTGGGGTAACGCCTACGCACAGATCCTGCGAAACGGTAAAGGCGAAGTCATCGGACTGTACCCGCTGATGCCGAACAAGATGACGGTCGACAGAGACGATAAAGGTCACCTGTTCTATCAGTACCAGCGATCGAATGACGAAGCGATCAAATCGGACTCGATGGTCATCCTCTCCCCGCAGGACGTGCTGCACATTCCCGGACTTGGCTTCGACGGACTCGTCGGATACAGCCCGATCGCCATGGCGAAAAACGCCATCGGTCTGGCAATCGCCACCGAGGAATACGGCGCGAAATTCTTTGCAAACGGCGCAGCGCCGTCAGGTGTGCTCGAACACCCGGGAACGATCAAGGATCCCGCAAAGGTCAGAGAGAGCTGGAACACCACCTTCGGCGGCAGCGGAAACGCGGGTAAGGTCGCGGTACTCGAAGAAGGCATGAAATACACGCCCATTTCGATATCGCCCGAGCAGGCGCAATTCCTTGAAACAAGGAAGTTCCAGATCAACGAAATCGCTCGAATTTTCAGGGTACCACCTCACATGGTCGGCGACCTCGAAAAGTCGAGCTTTTCTAATATTGAGCAGCAGTCACTCGAATTCGTGAAGTACACGCTGGATCCGTGGGTGATCAGATGGGAGCAGTCGATTATGCGCACCCTGTTCACACCCGAGGAAAAGAAAAAGTACTACGTGAAGTTCAATGTCGAGGGACTCCTGCGCGGAGATTACCAGAGCCGGATGACCGGCTATGCGACGGCGAGACAGAACGGCTGGATGAGTGCAAACGACATCCGCGAGCTGGAAAACCTCGATCGTATACCGGCAGAAGAAGGCGGCGATCTCTACCTTATAAACGGCAACATGCTCCCGCTTGGTCAGGCGGGCGCTTTTGCAAATTTATCAAAGAAGGAGGATTCCGATGAAGAAACCAAATCAGAAGTTCTGGAAGTGGAAGAATCAGACGGAAAGCGCAGAACCGCAAAGCGAAAGGGTGCTTGAGATCTATGGCACAATCGCGGAAGAGAGCTGGTTCGATGACGATGTCACTCCGAAGATGTTCCGTGACGAGTTATTCGCCGGGGACGGGGACATTGTCGTGTGGATCAACTCGCCGGGCGGTGACTGCGTGGCGGCAAGTCAGATTTATTCCATGCTGATGGACTACAAGGGGAACGTCACCGTGAAAGTCGATGGCATCGCAGCAAGTGCGGCATCGGTCATTGCTATGGCGGGAACGAAAGTCCTGATGGCACCCACGGCGCTTATGATGATTCACAATCCCGCAACCATGGCTTACGGCGATCACGAAGAGATGCAGAAAGCCATCGAGATGCTTGCGGAAGTAAAAGAAAGCATCATCAACGCTTATGAAATCAAGACCAAACAGAGCCGCGCAAAAATCTCGCATCTGATGGATGCGGAAACCTGGATGAACGCAAACAAAGCTATCGAACTCGGCTTTGCGGATGACATTCTCACCGATGAGAAACTTCCGGTAGATGTTCCTGCATATGCGTTTTCCGGCAAGGCGGTTGAAAACAGTCTCTTTATGAAACTGACCGCCAAGGCTAAACTTTTGAACCCCGTTCCTGAGGAAAAGCCGAAGGAACAAGAACCCACCGGACGTTCGGTAGACGAACTGATGGACAGACTCAACCTAATCAAATATTAAAATGGAGGATAAAAACATGACTATTTTGGAACTGCGTGAAAAACGCGCGAAAGCCTGGGAAGCCGCGAGAGCGTTTCTCGATTCCCACAGAAACAAGGATGGTGTTCTCTCGGTAGAGGACGATGCCACCTATACGAAGATGGAAGAGGACATCTCCGTTCTCGGCAAGGAGATCGCTCGTATGGAAAGAGCCGAGGCTCTCGACAACGAGATGAACAGCCCCATCAACAAGCCCATTACGGCGAAACCCGAAAAGGCGAAAGTCGATACCAAGACGGGCAGAGCAAGCGATGCCTACAAGAAGGCATTCTGGGATGTTACCAGAAAGAAAGAGGTGACTCCCGAAATGAAGAACACTCTCAACGAAGGCTCGGATACCGAGGGCGGTTATCTCGTTCCCGATGAGTTTGAAAACAAACTCGTCACCGGTCTCAAAGAGAATACGGTCATCCGTGCGCACGCTCACGTCATCACCACTTCGGGCGGTCTTCACAAGATCCCCGTGGTCGCATCTCACGGTTCGGCATCGTGGATCGATGAAGAGGGCGCATACACCGAGAGCGATGAGACCTTCGGACAGGTCCAGCTCGATGCTCACAAGGTCGGCACTATCATCAAGGTTTCCGAGGAACTCCTGAACGACTCGGCTTTCGATCTCGAAAACTACATCGCGGAAGAGTTCACCCGCAGAATCGGGGATAAGGAAGAGGAGGCTTTCCTGACCGGCAACGGCACGGGCAAACCTACCGGTATTCTCAATGCGACCGGCGGTGGTCAGGTCGGTGTCACGACCGCAAGTGCGACCGCTATTACCGCCGATGAGTTGATCGACCTCTACTACAGCCTCAAGGCTCCGTATCGCAAGAAAGCCATCTGGGTTTTGAACGATACCACCATCAAGGCGATCCGAAAGCTCAAGGATTCCAACGGCAACTATCTGCTTCAGCCCGCTCTCAAAGATGGCGAGGTCAGTACCATTCTCGGCAGACCTTATTTCACCTCGGCATATGCGCCTGAAATCGCTGCCGGTGCGAAGACCATCCTCTTTGGGGATCTTTCTTACTACTGGATCGGTGACCGCCAGGGTATTTCCTTCAAGCGTCTCAACGAACGCTATGCGGACAATGGGCAAATCGGTTTCCTTGCGTTCAAGCGCCTCGATGGCAAGACTGTTCTTCCCGAAGCAATCAAGGTTCTCCAGCAGCACGCTTAAGGGGGTAACGGTATGAGTTATAACACGAAAAACTATACCGAGCAGGGTGGCGAAAAGACCGTGATCGGTGGTGAACTCGAGGTCAAGGA
>Ga0255343_1001036_pt1 | contig 39714 bp, 33 predicted proteins | sample wastewater_treat_4_FD_192413 | JGI IMG/M metagenome (GOLD analysis project Ga0255343, IMG submission 192413) | Wastewater microbial communities from Lulu Island WWTP, Vancouver, Canada - plant16 | ecosystem: Engineered > WWTP > Wastewater > Unclassified | place: Canada: Vancouver, British... | reverse complement strand
TTTGCTATCTTCTTCATAAAGAGGCTTCTCCTTTGGCTTTATTTCGCAATACAACCTTCGGAGATGTCCTCTTTTTCTAAACCATTATTTTTTAATTAATTGCACTTCTCGATTGAAGTGGTGAAATATTGAAACAAGCTGAAATTGATTTAATTGGAATATCTTTTGGAAATGAAAATTGCAAAGAGTCTAAGCAAAATAAAGATAACACAATATATGCAGTTGATATCGCATTTCATGAAGCTGGACTTAACTATGGTAACAGAAAAGAAACGATATCTAAAGTTTTAATGAAATATTTGAGAACGGCAATGTGTCTTTGCGGATATTATGGAGTAAAAGAAGGAACTATAATATTTGCTTCGCCAAAAATCGGACAAGCTTTGACTGATGAATTATTGGAAAATATTGAAATTTTAAAGAGAATTATAGCTAAATGTAATTTAAATTATGAGATTATTCTTTATGCAAATGATGAATTTAGGAAAAATATAATGGAGCCGATTACTGTAGTGCTTGGAAACGTTGCGGATACTTCAGAATTATATATGAGAAGTTTGCAAATGTTTAAATTAGTTACTGGTGCTGAAAGATTTAATCAAATTATTTTAAAAAACGAAAATAATATAAGAGAAGCCGATAATGATGAATATACAGAAATGAAAATTGGAGCTATTGCGAGAACAGTTTTGAGTAATATACTTGCTGAAGGGAAAATCAGGAACGAACATTTGCAATTATTGCAGGATAAGGACTACTCAAAAAAGGAATTCGGTTTATCTTGGCCGGTATTAATAATGGCAGATGATAATGAGTCTAAAAGTCCTGATAGATATTATGCACAAATTATTGATATCAATGATAAGAAGTATTATCTTTGTTCAGAATGGTATGATGAAAGGAGTCGGGAAAAATTGATAAAATGGATTAATGATTATCAAGATGGAAAGTCTAATTAATAGTGTACAATGATGGTATTCACCTGACACATTTCTCTGGAAATAGAAATTAAGTAGTCGAATTTAAATCGCCATAATCAATTTTAATTCCGTCCATAAAAGCCTGGCAAGGCGTTCTGCAGTTCATGTCATGTCTTGAGAAGTCCGTTCGTTGTTGTAAGAAGTCTCGCAGGAAAGCGGGTGTGTCTGATGCCCTTTTTTTGTTTTAGCAACGGCATGAGGTAAAACTAATGCCGTTGTAAAAACAAAATCTCAAGGATATAATTCGCCTAATGCTTTATGACGGCGTTCTGTATTGTAATCTATTATTCATTTAGACATTCGTATCTGAACTTTAAATTGAACGTCTTGTAAATGAATTGAAGGATATTTTCCTTTGTCATTATCAAGATGCCATGCAGAAAAAAGATTCATAAGGAAGCAGAAACCTTCCCTTTCTTTAATGGGAAGGTCTTTTATGAATATTTATTTCTTTCTGCAAAAATATATTTCAGAATACGTTACACTGCTTATTCCTGTAAAAAGAAAAACCGCCGCGAAAAGAAGCTGCAGAACGATTACGAAAATTACATCAAAAAATATTATAAGTCCGTTTGAAACATTTACGGTTATAACATCGGGCGACGGAAGAAAATATGCTGCAGCGATGCATATTATTATGGCTAGAAAACTCATAACCTGATAGGATGAAATTATTCCAAAACCTCTGAAGTCTGCTCTGAAAAATTCAGAGATTATTCTCCACGTGAAAGCTGTGATGATTGAAAGCAAGAATGATATTTTAAAATGCCCCGCGAGAAAAATCCACGCCGAAACTAAAGCTGATACAGAATATATTACGGCAGTAATATTTTGAATCGGGAAAAGTTTTTTGCCTTCATAACCGCTTTCGTATGAAGCTTTTTTTAAATTGCCGTGAAACCGCACCGCAAAAGGTGATAAAAGAACTTTGACGGCTTTGCTGTATTTTTTGAGTGGTTTTCCGTAACAGCATCCGAAACTTAAACAGCTCAGGCGGCCGATACCTTCGCCCATGAGATATGAGCATCCGATTGCGGCAAGGAGCGGCAATATTGATTCGATGTTTCCATCGCCTGAAATTTTTAGTGCTGCATAAGCTGAAAACGGTGCGGCTGTTACTGCTGTAAAGGCTGCGCCTCCGACAGTTATTGTACCTTTTCTTTTTTCGACAATAAATGCAATAATTTTTGATGCAGGTAGAGCTACTGCAAGTATGCTTCCGGCAAAAATAAGACAAGTTAGAAGTTTAAATCCGTAAGCTGAAGCAAGTGTACAGAAAAATGCAGTTGAAACTGCGACGGATAAAGCTGTGATTAATCCATACCATGTTAAATTCCGTGAGTGAAAGTGACCGCTTTTTTTATTTTTCAATAATGGAATGGCAGCCAAAAATTGAAAGCGTTCACGCGGCAGAAAAATGAATCCTGCAGTCAGAACAGCCGCGAGAAATGCTGAAAGTGAAATGAGAAAATAAAAGTTAGAATTCATAATGACCTTCCTATTTCGCTTCTGAGCTCGACTTCAGTCTCGACGAGAGATTCACCGAAACCTTCTGAATAGCGGCTGTTTGCGTCTTTCCGCTTAAGGTTGAAATTTATGTCCTCTGAAAAATTCATTCGGTCTTTTTCAAAAAGAAGAATGTCAACAGAACTGCCGGGATGATAAATCGATTTAGGTGCGCCTTTTTCAACAAACATTCCTCTTTGCAGGGCTTGAGGATCGTCATAAAATCGGCTGCTGTATCTCTGTTCAATTCCGCCGATCATTAGAGCCGCAACTTCAAACATCGCAACGAATCCGCAGTTTGTACCGCCGTCAACATCCGTATCAATAATTGTAACTGCGCGACGGTTTTTCGAATATGGGGTTATTTCCGAGACAACAGCAGAAGGATTACATGAATGACACGAACCGTCAAATTCGTAAAAATCCGCGATAACGCCTGACACAGGAAAATGATTCCAGTGATATTTGTCCGGCGTGAGTCTGAAAACCGCATATGATCCGCCGGTGAATTTCATAAGCCATTGTTCCTTGTGCACACCGACAAGTTCTTCATAGGAGAAAAATTTTTCTTTTACGAAAAGATTTCTGTTTTTTGAGAGATTGCCTGCAAGCATTCGTGAATCAGCGGGTGATACGATTGATTTAGGATCAGCGTTCATCGGACGGCATTCCCAGTATTTAATTTTCCGTTCAAAAATCTGTCTTGGAGTTTTAAGGTTGTGAGGCTCATAACATTCATCGAGACCAATTCCGAGTTTTTTTACGAAGGATTCCGCTCCTGTAAATAGTCCTCCGAATGGAATATCATAAACGGCAAAGGCGATTAGAGATGACATTCTTGATGAAATCAGAAGGCTGAACGCGAATGGTGATTTTTCGCGTACATCCGAATATATACTGTTTATTAATTTATCGTGAAAGATTTTCTCCGTGACCACTTTCGAATTTCTTCTGTCGATATACTGGTGAATCATGAATCTGAATCTCCTTCTGTTTTATTGTGTGGTGCTCTTTCATAGATGATATTATTAGCGAAAGAATTCTCATCAGGTTTTCATTTTCGCTGCATGAAACCGTATCGGAAATTATTTTTTCAGTTAAGCCTGAAATGTAATCCGCGCATGATCTGCCCCTCGATGATTCTGAGATCACTGCTTTATATTCTTCCGGAAGTGATGAAGATTCAATACGTGCCGAGTGTTCCTTCATAACTTCAAGAGCTTCCCGTATATTTTTTTCGCGGTGACCGTTTCTGTAATAATGTTCTGCCTTAGAATTGAATTCGTCGGCCTTGATGCGGATGGGATTTTTGTGGTTTCCTGTAATTCCGCGGAGAAGTTTCCCGTGCGTATCATTTATTCCGTGAATTCTGGAATGAAGTCTGTCGAGAAGTTCACCTGCATTGAGAGATTCAACAAGAGCCGGGTCGCTTTTTAACATTTTTAGAAGCGAAAGACGGTATTCGTGGATTCTCATATGGTGGTATCCGTTGTAGCGTTTACTTGGACGTATTTTCTCCGCGAGTGAAATAATATCTCTTATAAAAGCGCATGGATTTTTTTCGCGGATATTTACTGTTTTAAGACCGATTGCCGATGAAAAGAAAATATGACGGCGTTCGCTTTCAGTTACAGGATCATCGGGAATGCTCTCGTGAGTGATCTCTCCTTTTAATACTTTGGAGTAGGCAAACGCTGTAATGAGCTGCTGGAGGTCGGCTGCGTCGCTCATATCTTCGCTGATTGAATGAAACTGACTGTAGAATCTTCCTTCAAAACCGGTGAATCCCATCTGGCGGTGCTCGCGCAATTTATACGGAAGATACATTGACATACGTTTATCGAAAATGCCGAGGTCGGAAAGATCAGCGCGAAGGAGAGTGTCGTTTCCGACTTTGCCGTTGAGAGCAGGGCTTTCAGGTGTGCTCATCAGCGCAACAAGATAATCCGTAAGCCTTGCATCGGGAACGATGTCTCCCTTGAATCTGAATAATGAAGCCCATATTTTTTCATACCATGCAGGACCATAAGGAAGAAACGGTCTGCCGAAAAATTCAACACCGGCTTTCTTTATCCATCTTCGCCAGATCATGCGAAGATGAGTATAGTCGAGTTCATGTGAAAGGAAACCGATTAGGGCTTCGGGACGAAAATCATTATAGCCGAGGCGCAGCGGTGAAGAGCTGTAAAGCGGAGTGAACAACGGAAGAAAATGCTCAAATATTTTTATGGTAAGATCTCCCGCGCTTTTCTCGAGTGCGGAAGTGTAAATTCCCGCTTCGGCAAGTTCGGAAAGAATAATACTTCCGGTGCTGATATGTGTGCCGTTGTTAGCGAGAGAGGTATTTGATATCGTATCGAGTTTAACGAGTGATTGCGAGATGATCCCTGATTCTTTCAGCTTAAAGACAGAGTTGAGATGACTGCGTGATAAGACCTGATGACATAGATGCATGTATTCGTGTTTCTTGTAGCCGTTATCCCAACCCGAAAGACATGGGCTCATGAATAGTTCCCGGTAGAATGAGTCAGAAATGAGGCTGTTGAGTTTACGCATGCGCATGGGTGTTGATGGAGCAAAATACAGAATCATTTTCTGACCGAGTGATTCGAGAGAAAAATTTCTGTTGGCATACATTACTGCAAACTGCGAAAGCAGAAACCGCAGAAGTGTTTCTTCAGCAAGAAGCTTTCCGGCGCTTTTTTGATTTTCTGAACTTACCGGACAAAAAGAAAAAGTTTCCGGGGAAGAATTATCGTTTAGAAAATGTCTGCAGATAAAATTGGAAGCTTTTTCGAGCGCAGGGTTTGAAGTCTCCAGTGCGTCTGCAATAGATATCTTGAGAAGATAACTTGACGGAATTCTGATCCAGCGATCCCCGTTTTTTTCAAAAAAGAAGCGGTCGATATCGGGACGCATGGGGCTTGAATCATCCGATTTGTCGAGAGCCATGTCGCGCATAATAAGGCGCATTGTTGAAGCTTTCAATCGTGAAACCGGAAAACGTACCCAGCTGTTTTCCCAGATGCGCTCATGATTGCTTTCAAGGAAATCTTCTACCCTGAATGCGTTTCTTTTTGCTATGTCGCCGGATCGTGCTCTGCGGGATATATTTGAATAGTAGTTTGAATTTCTTATGGAGATGGGAAGATCCGTATCCGATTCACTTCCGCTGACCGCTGTCTGATATTCATTCTCTGCTCCGTGCGTGGTATCCTTATTTGAAAAGGGAATTGATGCGTACCATTGGTCACCGTTCAGAGATGAAATTCCGAGTATGTCCTGAAGCATTCTTGTATCGGCTCTTTGCGAAGAATGAAAAACAGAATTGTTTTTATCCAGCGACTTGCTCATTTGATCCGCCTAATATGTGATGACGGCAAAGCCGCTGTATGGAATGTGCCAAGAAACAGTTAATTTATTATGAGGAAAATACATGATTTATTTAAAGATGTTGTGAAATGTATGGTTAAAGGAGCACGATTTTCTGAACTTTGCGGTAACGATGAAGTAAGCTAAAAATTGAGCGGTACATTGAAAAAGTCTGACATAAATTACTATTGACAAGCGCAATTATAATATTACATTGTAATTACAATATTCGGGGAGATGTTATGACGGCAAAAATCATTTCTATAGGAAACTCAAAAGGAATCAGGATTCCTAATAATATTTTGAAATCCCTTGATATAGTTTCTGAAGTCGATATAATTGTAAATGAAGAGAAAAAGGAATTATTGCTGCGGCCAGTCAGGAATTCCAGGAAAGGATGGGATAAGGCATTTAAAAAAATGAATGAAAATGATGACGATCAATTGCTGATTGATGAATCAATTGATTCGGAGGATAAAGATTGGCAGTGGTGATTTATCTATGAATCTCTTTCAGTATGACATTTTTTTAGTGAACTTGGATCCTGTTATTGGTTCTGAAATCAGAAAGACCCGGCCATGTGTAGTTATTTCGCCGAACGAAATGAATGATAACATTAGAACAGTTATCATTGCTCCAATGACAACAAAATCGCATAGATATCCAACCAGAGTTCCCTTAAGTTTTTCGGGAAAAAAGGGGTGGATTGTTCTGGATCAGATAAGAACAATTGATAAAAGCAGAATAATAAAACCGCTTGGAAAATTGTCCCCGGCTGTCGTCAGAGAAATCAAGGAAGTTATTAAAGAAATGTTTGTTGATTAAAATCCGACAAAAGATAAAGAATCCATTCCTCTTCGTTTTTTCTTAAATATAAAAACATGTTGTTTATTTTGCTGCGTTCGTTATTATATAAGTGCGAATTTTCAAGGAGGATTTATGTCATTTTATGATTTGGAATTCAATGATTCCAAGGGCAACAGAATTCAAATGAAACAATTTGAAGGAAAAGTTCTTTTGATTGTCAATACCGCGACAAAGTGCGGACTTGCTCCGCAGTTTGATGAACTTGAAACAATATATAAGAAATATAAAGACAAGAATTTTGCGGTTATTGGTTTTCCATGTAATCAGTTTGCGAACCAGGAACCTGAGACGAACGAATCCATGGTCGAGACTTGTAAAATAAATTTTGGCGTTACTTTTCTGTTGTCTGAAAAAATATCCGTAAACGGAAAGGAAACTCATCCTGTTTTCACTTATCTTAAGCAGAATTCGAAAAGCGGATTGTTCGGCAAAAAAATAAAATGGAATTTTACCAAGTTTCTTGTTTCTTCCGACGGAAAAGTAATTAAGAGATATTCTCCAATGACAACTCCGTTTAAGATAGAAAATGATATAATTGCTTTGTTGAAGTGAAATCTTATAAATATCTGAGTTCAAATTAATATTCTTGAAGCAATTATGAATTGCAGAGATAAAAACGGGATATTATTGCAATAAAAGAGGTTAAATGATCAAAAAAATTGCTGTCTTGCTGATGATTTTTTCAATGCTGACAATTGTCTTTTCGCTTCTGATAGTTTCCTTCAAAATATATACAGTCAGTGACATGGTATCTCATAAAGATAGATATTTAAAATCAGATTTAAAAGAGACACCTTACCGGAAAGGATTCAACAACGGTTATTATTACGGCTCATTATATGGGGGAGTATTTGCAGTAATGGTCCTGGTTCTGGTTATTGTTAATAACCTAAATATTTCAGTCAGGATAATTAATTACATGAAGAGGAACAACCTTCCACAGTTAAAAAAATCATTAAGGCTATCGTGTATTCCAATAGTATCTCCATTCTTTCTTGCCGGTATTCCTCTTGCCGTGTTGTTGATGTACCTTATAAGAAAAAATGAATTAGAAACGGGAAATTAATTAGTCTCGGTTGAATGCTTATTGTTCAGATGAAATACTTTTTAGTTGCAATATATTATTAAGAGATAAGTAAAAACATAAGAGGAATCATGAAATTACTTCCGGATATATCAAAAAAACAATCTGTTTATATAGATCAGCTCCGTAAAGATATATTAGGTTACGTTTCTTCTATTGATAAAACAAATATAGAAGCTATTTTATTGTCAGGTAGTGTGGCCAGAGGAGATTACTATCCGGGAAAATATGGTGCTAAAATTGATCTTACTTTTATGAAAAAAAGAAATTCGCTGATTACTCCAGAATCAATTTTAGGTGAAAATCTTGATAAATCTATTCCTTATCATTGTACAGAATGGTGTGGCTATGAATTTCAAATTGCTTTTCACGATTACATTGATTTAACTTCATTTCAAGTTCAAGAGGAGTCGAAAAAATTCGCTTTGCTTGAATCTTTAATTATATTTGATCCGAATCATGTTTATGAAAATGATTTAATCTCCATAAATAAATATGTAGTTGTTGATCATCATTATTTGAAAACTAACTTTTTATCGTACATAAAATATCTTCTTTCGGATTATAAGAAAGACAGATGGGAAAGAAGGGATGCTTTCCCGCAAATGCATCAGAATTTAAATACTGCATTTCAGCAATGGCTTAAATGCATTTATTATACTAATGGAATATATGCACCTGCCGAAGACAGGCGTCTTTATTATAGTTATGCATTGAAATCATTGCCGCCGAATTATAGTTTGATTTTAGTAAATTTTCATAAACAGGACATTGGTTCTGAAACAGATTATAGAAGACGCGAAAGTATTTTCAATAGTCAGTTACTTCCTTGGGTTACTTCTTCAAATATTAAATAGCGGAACTGCCGAAGTTGAAAGACGTTTCTGTTAACTAAATACGGATTTGCTTTTGATATTGACATTTTAAATGTTAACTTATAAAAATTTCTATTTGTTGATGGAAATATGTAGGAAGTCGTATTTATCCATTTTGAGTTGATTTGATAAGAATGTAACTACTTCATAGTTTATGAGACAAACAGTAAGGACAGGAGAGAATTTATGAATGAAAGTGTAATTAAAAAATATTTTATTTATTTGCTGTTTGTGTTTCTTTCAATTTCACAAACATTTGCACAAGAATCAGCTGATGATGAAATTGATTCAGCCGTAAAAACATTAAGAAACATAGATGTAAATAAATTAACGGAAGATGATAAAAAGAATAAATCTGATGAGATTAATAAATCATGGGAAACTCTCAGATCATCAGGAGATGCGGGATTAAAAAGAATTAAGAAAGAACTGGATTTGATTGAAAAAGCAAAAGAATCAGATGATTTTTTCAAATTGAATGTTTCTGTTCTTTTGTGGGACATGGGAAAAACTGCCGAAGCTGCCGCTATTGCAAAAATATGGAATAATACCTCTTTTGATGTAAATTACAGATATGTATTTTATACGGCACTTGATGCAGCGCGGACTCAAAATGAAAAAGTGATACCGATGCTTAAATCCGTTCTGAAAGATAATATAAGTCAGGTTGATTCTCCTCAGCACTCAATGTCTATCCCATGGCCTTTAACCGTTGAAATTATCTGGGGAGTCTATGGCCATAAGGGTTTGCCTGAACTATTAAATGTTCTTAAAACATCCAGGAATGATGTTGAGATTATGTCTGCGATGCATATTCTCGTTAATGCCCAATACATTGATGCCTTGCCGAAAATCAGAGAATTGATAAACAGTAAAAACCATGAAATAAAGAACTCCGCGATTAAGGCTCTTGGTCTATTTGGCCATCCTATGGATTCTGCATTACTGATTAAGGGTTTAAAGTCCAGAGATGCAGATTTGTATTCCTACGTCTGGGCTGCTTGTGAATATGATGACTCGAAACTAACATCGTATCTGATACCGCTCTTGAACGATAAGGATTACAATATCAAGGCGGAAGTAGTATATGCTTTGTTTAATGCGATTACTGTTGAAGGTCTTAACGCGCTGATCAATGACTATAAAAAAGCAAAAGACGATAAAGTAATAGAACTGTATAAGAAATACATCGATCCCGTACTTGATTTTAATAAATATGACACTATGACAATTGAAGAAAAGAATAAAATAGTTTTAAATCTTATTGAACGTAAAAAGAACTACTACCTTTTAGGCGATGAAGATAAAAAGATTACTCATGACGATTTTGTCGAAATGTCAAAACACTGGATTAAAGAAAACAGAATAAGCGGTGAAAAATACGAATGGGTTAATGACCGTCATGTATTATCTGTCACAACAGCGAAGGACATTGATTTGCTGATGGATATCAAGTCATCTATTTATCTTCGATTGTCTGATGAGTGTTTGTATGAAATAAGGACTATTGACAACGTAATAAAAATATTGGGTAGAAGAAGATACAGGGAGAATTGATTACATGCGAAACACAAAAGGAGAGCTGAGCTCTCCTTATTTGTTGATTATCTTTTTATGTTCTGTTTATATTTCTTACTCAATTCCCGGAACGGAAAATTTTGAGCAAAGTGCTTCAACTTCTTTTGCTATTTCTGCAAGTTTCGCATCATCTTCACAGCATGCTACAGCTTTGTCCATCCATTCTGCAATTTTTTCCATTTCAGCGATACCGAAACCGCGGCTTGTAACTGAAGGAGTGCCGAGACGTATTCCAGACGGGTCGCTTGCCTTACGTGTTTCCCCAGGAACAGTGTTATAGTTGAGAATGATTCCGGCTTTTTCAAGCGCTACAGCGTATGGTTTGCCCGGTATTCCCTTGTTGTTCAAATCGATGAGCATGAGATGATTATCTGTTCCGCCTGAAACGAGATTAAAGCCGCGTGCAGTCAGCGCTTTTGCGAGAGCTTGTGCATTTTCAACAGTTTTGCGTGCGTATTCCTTAAACTCGGGTTTGAGAGCTTCTGCCAGTGCTACTGCGATTCCGGCAGTAGTAGCATTATGCGGACCGCCCTGAAGACCGGGAAATACAGCCTTGTCTATTGCTTTAGCGTGAATTTCTTTGCAGAGAATTATAGCACCGCGCGGACCGCGAAGCGTTTTATGAGTTGTTGTTGTCACCACGTCGGCATAAGTAACCGGGCTTGGATGTGCTCCGCCGGCTACAAGACCTGCAAAATGAGCCATGTCTACCAGGAGAATTGCACCGCATTCGTCGGCAATTTCGCGGAATTTTTTAAAGTCAAGCTGACGCGGATATGCTGAATGACCGGCGATTAAAATTTTAGGTTTATGCTCAAGAGCCAGTTTTCTGATTTCATCATAATCAAGAAGTCCTGTTTCAGGATTGAGATTATAATGTACGGCATTGAACCATTTTCCGGTCGCGCTTGCTTTTGAACCGTGAGTCAGATGTCCGCCGTGGCTCAAGTTAAGGCCGAGAACGGTATCGCCGGGTTTTGCAAAAGCCAGATAAACGGCTAGATTTGCCGGTGAACCCGAGTAAGGCTGAACGTTTACATGTTCGGCTCCGAAAAGTTTTTTGGCGCGTTCAATCGCAAGAATTTCAAGCGCATCACAGTTTACCTGACCCTGGTAGAATCTTGCTCCGGGATATCCTTCGGAATATTTGTTCTGAAATACTGAGCCGCAGGCATCAAGCACTGCACGTGAAGTGTAGTTTTCGCTTGCTATAAGGCGGATTGTTTTTCCCTGATAAATTTCTTCGTCTTTGATAAGTTTAAAAACTTCAGGATCGTTTTTCATGAGTGCATTCATGGGCTTTTCTCCTTTATTTTGGATTTTTGCCCAGACGCGCGGCGGAAAAAAGCCGCACTTCCCCGGGGTTATCCCCTTTTGCGTCAGTCATACGGCTTATTATACAGTTAATAACGGGGTGAAAAAGAGTCAATAATTTTTTACGGCTCAGTTTTTAAATAAGTAATTGACGTGTTGTATTTCATGATGTCCTTATAACTAAAAAAAAGAAGGTTGGGGGCAATTCTGTGAACAAATCTGGAATCAAGGGTTTCGTACTTGCTTTTTTCTGCGTTCTTTTGCCTTTTTCGGCAAATGCAGGTTCTTCCGAATATCTACCTTACGATCAGCTATTGCTTAAAATTAGTTCTTCCGACGGCGATGTATATCACGGGAAGGCGTATCCTGTACGCGTTTTTAATCTTCCGCCGGCAATTAAGTCGTGCTCATCAAAGGATAATGATCTTAAGGTCGTTATGATGACAGACCGGCAGGGAACTGAACAGGTTTTTCTTGTCGTTCCCGGGAGCATGGTACCGTTTTTTGTCGATAAAATTAACAAAAATATGCAGTTGGAATATTCTTTCAAACCGTTGGAGATGTATAATAAGTTTCCTTATCTACAGCTTGTTGAGGTGATTTCAGAATAATCAGGAGGACGATGTGGCACAGCTTATCGACAAGAGTGAAGAAATCTGCGGACTTTGCAGATTCAGAATTCAGGATGAGGAACTTGTTAAAGCGAGATATGTAAAAAAGGAAATCACCGCAGCTTTTGATGAAAAACGCGCTTATCCTTTTTTTGCGGATTCAGCAATAATAGATTCTCTGAAATCCGGTGCGAATCATGAGGTATATACTTCAAGTTTTATCGCATTAAAAAACAGAGCTTTTGACGAACTTGCTGAAAATGATTATTCTTTGCGAAGCCGACTTGCAAATGATGCCCGTCTTACCGAGCGTGTTACAAACGCAATATCTATTCTTCACCGCGCACTTGCCTCATATGATTTTAAAACCCTTCCGGGAAGACGTTTCGTAATAGTTAAAGAACTTCCCGGAAAACCAACTGTATATCATATTTCGCGCGAAACGACGGTTTTCACTCATGTCGGTCAGGGACCTTTCTGGCTCGAAATTCCGACATTATATCTCGGATTAAAAACTTTTGATGCTGTTGATTCATACCTTAAACGCGGAGATGATTCGCTTTTCAAGGGACTTGTTTCTTTGCTGATGGTTGAAGAACGGGCTATTGAAACAGGATTTGCCCATATTGATGTTTATCCGCCTGAAGTTGCGCTTCTTCTTCATAATCTTGTTGAAAGCGTTATTGATTTTTCCGAGCACCGGGAAATCGGTGAACTTGCAGAAATTTCGGACGTAGTTCCGCCGTTTACAGATAAGACGCGCGGGAATATTTTGGAGCTTCTTGACGCCCGCGAAAAAATGAATGAAATGAATTTTGATTATGAGAAAAATCTTTCAGGTGTTGAAGAGCTTATACGTCTTGCAAGAATATATAAAAAGCACGGCGAAAGAAAATACCTTCATGAAGTTGTTCGCCTTCTTGTTTCTGCATCCGGACATGATCTTCACGAAATCAGAAACCGTGCGAATATAGCTCTTGAGCGTATTTTTTCTCCGAAAGAATATGATGCTCCTCTTGCTGAAAATTTCCTCAATGCTAAAACAGGCGAAGAATTTGAACTCGAATTCAATCTTTCGGACAAAATAGAAAACTATTTTCTAAGAGTATATAATAATCTTTCCGACAGCGAGTTTCCCGTAGAAAGTGAAATTTCGTACGAAGATTTTCCGCTTTCGGCGCATCAGACAAAATCTCACAAAAGTGTAAAGCTGAGATTCGAAAATTACGGACACAGGGATTATTGTGTTGTTTATAAGAACGGATCATCTTTTGAGTGGGTTGAAGGCGAGGGTTTAAACGGAAGAATAAATGTTATTCCTGATCTTGCCGGAGAGATCTGCCTTGAGATTTTTGTCGATATTCACGGGCATACCGGAACTTACTGGAAGGACGAAAAAGGTCACCCGGGGCTTGTTTATAATGAAAACGGCGAGGTCATCAGGCTTGGAAGATTTTCTGATATCGCCGATCATCTTGATGATTTAAAAGAACGCTATTATGTAACTTCGCTTTATCTTCTTGGAGTATTCAAGCGGGGTGAAAACCGTCAGGACTGGGCTGCGGGCGCAACATCACCTTCACCTTTTTCTCCTATGAGCCTTCACGAAATCGAACCTTCTCTGGGAGGCGCCAAAGAATTTAAGGATCTAGTCAAAAAAGCACATAAGCTTGGAATTAAGATAATCGTTGACTGTATTCCTCATTTGAACCGCTACAGCGACGAAGTTACAAAAGAAGATGTTGTTTACTGTTACGGCGGAGACGGTCAGCTTGTTGCAAGAGCTTCAACCGACGGGCGTTACGGAAGCTGGGATGACGGCAAACTTTTCAATTACAGACGTTATGAAATCTGGCAGTGGCTTGCCGGGTCTGTTGACAGACTCATTGAAGAATATGATATTGACGGCATCCGCTTCGATTCGGCTCATGCCGTTCCGATCATGATGAAGAAAAACAACTATCCTTATATGTACGGCAAGAGAAGAACAGCCGAAGAGATGGTTGAAGGGCGAATTATTGTCAATGACAGATGGGATGAGCATTTTATTACCACTGGATATTTCGATAGTCAGTGCCGTGATACCATCGCGATTCCCGTTCATCAATATATGATGTTCCGCGTTGAAAGGGCATTGAGACGTAAAAAGAAAAACTTTTTTATCAATATAGCTGAGTGCTTCTGGGGACATGAGCGCTTTCTCTCACGTTCAGGAATCATCCCTTATAACTCAACATTGTTCAAGGTTTCGGAAAATATTATTCACGGGAAAAGTGATGTTCGCGAGATTTATCACATCTATGACAATTACTATCCGTCTGTTTTGTGCAAGGGTACAGAACTTGTCGGTATATTGGGAAATCATGATGAACGCCGTGCAATGAATACTTTCGGCGATCGCGGCTTAAAGGCTGCCGCCGGTCTCATTAGTTTTCTCAGCAATATTATCATGGATTATGAGGGTGGAGCAGAAGGTGAAGGCTGGAAGGTTTATCTTGATAATATCTATGTAAACTGGAACCAGTTCGAATCAAATTCGAACAGAGGTATCGAGCGTTATTACAGAGAGCTTTATTCTTTTCACCGCAATGTGCGCGGAAAGGGCCATCTTATCTGGGCAAATAACAACATGGTAGCTGCTGCAGTAAAGGCTGAAGCTGATGGCAGGAATATTTGGGTTGCAGCTTTCAACTTTGCTGATTCAAACCAGAGTGCGACACTTCAGTTTGATAATCAGAATCTTCCTATTGAAGATGATGCTTTTTACAGGGTAGTGGATCCTTTATATTCTCCGATTACTGGTCACTATAATTATTACACTGGTCGGGAGCTTAAGACTTCACGTATTAATGTTGTCGTTTCTTATACACAGCGAGCAAAATTTCTGCGTTTTGAGAAAACAGAAAATATCGGTGAATGTTATATCGATTTTCTTAAGGATTCGTTTTATAGACTTTGTTCAATATCGCGTAATTCCGTGTTTCCTTCAAATTTTGCATTTAATGAATTTGCTTCAAATTGTTCAGATTATATCACTCTTTCAAAATATATTTCCGAGAATCTTATACCTGCATTCTGGGAAAATGAAAGGCATTATCTCGAACTCGGAATCAAGCGCATTCTTTTTCACATGCATCTAAATAATTATAAAGACAAGAATGAGATTTATTCACTATTTCTTCAGCTTTCTGGAAGTACGGATAAAAAACTTGCTGAACTCGGAAAGGCAATTATCAGTCATAATAATAAAGGCTCTTGGGTGTTTATGTCTGCTGAAGCTGATCCGTTTTCAAAGAGCGGCGGTCTTGCAAATGTTGTATTCGAACTGCCTCGTGAACTCTCATCAAACGGAGAAGAAGTTTATGTAATTACTCCATATTACAGAAACGGTGATTCTAAGTCTGCGGCAAAGATGAAGGCTGCGTCAGATAAATACGGTGTGAAATATACCGGAGTAAATGTGCGCTTCAAGATTCTTGATGCAGATTATGAGGTAGGCGTTCATTCTGCGGTTGTTGACGGTGTGAAATATTTTCTGCTCGATCACCACGAACTTTTCGATGGCTTATATTGGGGTGTTAAGAGTTCGGAAAAGATAACTCATAGAGTCGGATTCGCAAGAGCCTGCGCTGAGGTTATCTGCACATTTGGTTTAAAACCGTATTTTACATTTACTAATGACGCTTATATCGGACCTTTTAACGGCATAGTTAGAAGCGATCATGTTTATAATTCAAATCCGAACTTTCAGAAGACGACATTTTTTCATATCATTCATAACGGCGGATGGCAGTATTTCGATGCATACGCCAGATATGAAAGCGGTTTTGATATATTCCGCCTGTTTAATCTTCCTGACTGGAGAGCTCACGAATTCATGGATCCTGTTCATACTGACAGAGTAAACTGTATGGCTTCAGGAATACGTTTTGCAGATAAGGTTGTCACTGTAAGTCCTTCGTATGCTAAGCAGATTGAATATCAGTGTGATGGACTAGAAAAAATTCTTTCGAATGTCAAGGGAATCAGCAATGCGGTCGGACGTGATTTGAAGGCTCGTATTCAGAAGAAATTTGACGGCGTAAATTTTGTTAGTAGAAATTATCCGAGATTTATCGATTATCTGAAAAACGATAAGGATTTGAAAAGCAGGATTGAAAAAAAATATCCTGAGATTCTTCTTTCGCCTAATGATGTTTATTCAATTACCGATGAAATTAAGCGTTATAATGCTGAAAAAGCTATGAATAAAATGCTTCTTCAGTTTGAAAGGGGTCTTGATGTCGATTTTGAAATACCTTTGTTTGTAATGATACACAGAATAACCGAACAGAAGGGATTTCAGCTTTTGCTGAATGCGTCAGAAGGTATTTTCAGAACTTTAGGCTGGCAGGGAATTATAGGCGGCGGAGTATCGAGCGGAGATGAAAAGGGTGAGGAGATTGCTCACGGTCTCTGGATGCTCGGCCAGTATTACAGCCGCAATGCGAGTGTTTCAATCGGATTTCAGGAAGTCAGCGTGCCTCTGCTTTCTGCGGATCTTTTTCTGATGCCTTCGATGAATGAACCGGGCGGAATTTCTCAGATAGAAGCCTTTGTCTGCGGAACTCTGGTTCTTGCGCGTGCAACAGGCGGATTACGCGATACTGTTTTCCCTGTAAGAAAAACAGGAAACGGCATAGAAGGAAATGGTTTTCTTTTTACAGACTTTAATCCAACTGCATTTTATGATGCAATGGAAAGAGCTTCGGCATTCTTCAAGAACTCGGGTGATGAAGTTGTCTATCAGGCGCGCAAAAATGCCGAGAAATCAGTTTATTTCTGGGATAGACCCGCTAAAGAATACGTCGACATGGCTTATGGAATAAAAGAAATAATCAGGCCGGAAAACGGTAAAGCTTAATTCAGTAATAATAAAAGAGACGGTAAAACCGTCTCTTTTATTATATATTATTCTGATTTTCCTTTGATGTACTTGTTGATTTTAACTGTGTCGCCTTTCTCATCTGTTTCACTTCCTTCAGTATAGGTTATAGTGAATTTTTTCCCGATAAGTGCAGGGTTTTCAGCAGGCATGCCGGTTTCTTCGGAAGTCACAAAAAAATCAATATCCGGTTTACTTTCCGATTTGAATTTCATTGAAGATCCGGAAGCATCTTTGAGAATGATATAGTAACCGCTTCCTTCAAAGCCGAGAGAGCCTGAAGTAAAAGTTCCAGTGAAAGACTTATCTGATCCGTCAGAAGATTTTTCAGATGCTGCTTTCTGAGCATCAGCTATTGCCTGATTGCCTGAAAGTTTTTTGCCTTCAAGAGTGTAGGGAACTCCTTTTGATGAAAGGTATTTAACTATTTCAACATGACCTCTTGCTGCAGCAAGATTCATGATAGTATCACCGCCGAGATCGACGTATTTCAGGTCGGCACCTTTGCTTTCTGCAAGCTTGATAATATTGATGTCAGGTTTTTCGGACATTACAAGATAATGAAGGCATTCTGTCGACTGTGGAAATTTCGCACCTTTTTCAAAAAGCACTTTTACAGTTTCAAAATGATTAGCGGCAATAGCAGCCTGAACAGCAGAAGGCGCTGAGTAATCAGGATTTGATTCATCCCACTCGGGATCTGTGGATTCGGGATCTGCACCATTATCGATTAGTTCTTTAACTTTGTCATGGTTTCCGCTTTTTGCCGCTTTGAACATCTCTGCATTGATAGATTTTTTTTCTGCTTCACTTAGATCAGCTGGTGATTTTTTACATGCAGATACTGAAAATAAAGCAAAAAACAATAAGAAACCGGTAATTTTTCGTATCATAAACACTCCTTTATGTTTAATCGGATTTATATAATAAAAGCCGATGTTGTCAAACAGATTTCGGTTAGAGCTTTAAAAGTTCATTCAGGTGAGATTTTATTTCTTCGTTTTCAGGCATTTTTTCAAACGCAGACTTGAGATATTTTTTTGCCATTTCAGTTTCGCCGCGTCGTAGATAAACATAACCTATTGTATCCAGATATGCCGGATTGTCGCGATTGGCTTCGAGAGCTTTTTTTGCAAAACTTAGAGCTGCGTTTAGATCTGAGCCAAGTTCGGCCATTAAAAAAGCAATGCTGTTAAGAGCTGTAGCATTTGAGTTGTCGGTAGAAATAATTTGTTTATAGCAGTCTAAGGCTTCTTTATGTCTATTCATTTTGTCATAAATATATCCAAGCATGCCGAGAGATTGATTATCAGTTGGAAAAGAAACAAGAACTTCTTTAATGATTTTTTCGGCCGGTATATAACTGTTTATCATAGCAAGAGAAAAAGCCTTAAGTTTTTTTATTTGATAGATGTCAATGTATCCTGAATTAAGTTTTTCAATTTTATCACAATATTCTATAGCTGTTCTGAAAAGTCCGTCTTTTGCGTAGACAGAGGCTATATTTTTTAACACAACGGCATTTTCGGGATCAAGGCATTCGGCAGATTTGAGATCACCGATAGCTCCGTCAATATCCCCGGATCTGATTTTTTCCGATGAGGAATCTATGAGTGTATTTATCTTTTCTGAAAGTTCTGCCGAAGTCATTGTGCCCTTTTAAAATATGTATAATCGGTTGTGTCTAAATGAAGAGGTGTTATTGAAATATAACCTTTTGATAATTCTGTAACATCTGATCCTTCTCTGTGAATAGAGTCAACGATACCTTCCAGGCGGTATTCCTTAAATTCAGAATTTTCTAAAACAAAATCATACCTGTCAACATATTTGCGTTTCCCCAATTGGGTGAGTTTAATTCCCTTTATTTCATTTTTATCAATTGAAGGATAATTAATATTAAAAAAGAAATTTGAACTTTCATTTCTTACTTTTTCTTCTGCGAACTCCCTTATAAATTCTGAAGCATCAGAGATCAGGCTGAAATCGGTAAATGATTCATAAGATGCGGCTATTGCACTACGGAAATGAATATATCCTGCGCGCGCCCCTGCAACGGTTCCTGAGAAATAAATATCGTCACCCATATTCGGGCCGTGATTAATGCCGGAAATTACAAGATCTGGTTCAGGAAAAATTCCTGAACAAAGACCGAAATTAACGCAATCAGCTGGAAACCCTGAAAGTGAATATTTCCGGGAATCGGTTTTCTTGAGCTTTACTGTGTCGTGAATTGTGATTGCGTTAGAGCATGCGCTTCTTTGTCTGTCAGGAGCTATCATGTAAACTTCATGTTTTTTTGAGAGTGTTTCGAATAAGGAATTTATTCCTAAAGCATCAATCCCGTCATCGTTTGTTAAAATTATTTTCATAAAGTGCAGAATAGAATGTTGTTTCTTTAGGTCAAATAGATTTTTCAGGAGATATTTGCGAAATTAATAAATGAAAGAACGTATTTATTTATAGAGGTTAAACGGATGAATAATATGCGTACTACTGCTCTAATTGAAGCGGATAGCCTGAAATTGCTATATCGGATAGCCGCGGTACGAAAGATGAAGATCTCAAAGATTGTTGAGCTGATATTTCGAGATATAATTATAAAAAAATATCCAACAATAAGAATTAGTATTAATTCAACTGTAAAGTATCAGTTAAATTGCGGGAATATGATACTTCTTCATTATTCTGTTCCTTCTGAAATATATGAAGCGTGCCTTGATTTGAGGAAATTCGGGAAAATGTCGGTATCACGAATCCTGAATGAAGGAATTGTGTTGATGTATAATATGTTAAGTGAAGCTGATGTTGTTAAAAATGTGAAAGAAAATTTAATTTCTGAATTTATGACAAAATTGGATAACTATGTGTTAAATTATTCTATTTTCAGAAAGAAAACTAAACAACGGGGTTTAATAACTACTGAAATACATGTTAGAATAACATAATCAGCCTGAGAATATAATTTATGAATGAAAACTCATGTTTTTGCCGATAATTAATCGGGAAATGTTATGAAAAAACCAATAATAATTCTGATATTATGTATTTCAACATTCAGTTTTGCCTTTGAATCGGAAACTTTTAAAGTTTATATTCTGAGCGATACTCTGAGTTTTGAAGAAGGAAATGCTGCGTATGTAAATATCTGTGTTCAGAATATTTCTGAGAAAAATGCATTTTTTAAGATATATCCTGCTGATTACTCAACTTTTCAACCTGTAGTCTATACAATGGAAGGCAGAGAAGAAACCGTTAAAATTAAATACCGCCTTGCAGGGAAAACCGTTGATCAGGTTTGTATGCCTCTTGTTCCGCGCGAAATTGAACTTGCGCCTGATGAAAAATTTCACCGTAAGATAAATCTCAATGATTATTATAATCTTGTTCCAGGCAAAAAATACAAGATAAGAGCATTTTTTCTGCCTGACGCCAAAATTGCTTCAGTTGTCAGAAGTGAGAATACTCTTATAGCGAATTTTAACAAACACATCGAAAGATTTGAACTTCCTGCAGAGGTAAATCAGAAAACAGAAATTGAGCCTTCAGAAATTGTTTCACTTTTTATAAAGGCAGAAAAAGATAAAAGATGGAACAATATGATAAAGTATCTAGATCTGGAAAAGTATATTAATGTCTATCCGGATTATGCGCAAGCTTATAATGGTGCCGATGATCTTTCAAGAAGAAGTGTAATGAAAGATTTTATTTCATATCTCAGCAGTCCGCGAAGAGATTATGTTCTTGATTATGATATTATAAATGAAAAAATACTTGATGAAGGAAATTCTGCGGTTGTAACCGTGAATATCCGCCGGCATGGTTCGATAATGCCTTTTGCTTATGAGTATAGATTTTCGCTTGAAAGAAACGGTGCTATGTGGAAAATATCATCATCTGATGCAACTATAAAAAAGGACAAAAAACGATGACAGAGATATTATCGCAAGATGAAATAGATGCTCTGCTTAATGCGATATCAACCGGCGAGGTCGAACCTCAGGAATATTCCGCACAAAAAGAACAGCGTAAGGTAAAAATTTATGATTTCCGCCGTCCGGATAAATTTTCCAAAGACCAGATCCGTACCCTCCAGATGATGCATGAAACGTTTGCACGTCTGACTACAACGGCTCTTTCTGCTCAGCTTCGTGCTCTAGTAAGTGTTCACGTTGCATCGGTTGACCAGCTTACATATGAAGAGTTTGTCCGTTCGATTCCTAATCCGACTACTCTTGCCGTTATTAATATGGATCCGCTTAAAGGTTCTGCCGTTCTTGAAATTGATCCAGGTATCACTTTTACAATAATAGATAAACTTTTCGGTGGGGCTGGCGAGCCTTCAAAAATCAGCCGTGAACTTACAGATATTGAGATGAGTGTAATGGAGGGTATCGTCGTCCGCATTTTGGGAAATCTGCGCGAATCATGGGCGAATGTAATAGATCTCAGACCCCGCCTCAGCAATATTGAAACTAATCCGCAGTTTGCACAGATTGTTCCACCAAATGAAATGGTCGTTTTGATTACACTTGAAACAAAAGTCGGTGACGTCGAAGGAATGACGAATCTTTGTCTTCCATATATAACTATTGAGCCTGTTATATCAAAGCTTTCAGCGCAGTATTGGTTTTCGAGCATTAGAAAGGGCGCTACTGATGAAAACATGGCAATCATTCAGAATCGTCTTGAAGGTGTTACTCTTAATGTCGTTGCCGAAATTGGTGAAACTCAGGTACTTCTTGATGATGTTCTTCATCTTCAGGTTGGAGATGTAATAAATCTTTCAAATACCAAAGTAGATTCTGATATGACTCTTAAAGTTGAAGGACGAAAGAAATTTAAATGCCGTCCGGGTCTTGTCGGAAACCGTGTTGCTGTGCAAATAGGAGACCCTATTGACGAAGTTCCTGATGATCTCCTTGTAACAAAAAAAGAAGAAGAAGAAATATAATAGCGGGTTTGTATGAATTCTTCTGATAATTCAGAAAACCAAAAAGCTTTGTTTGTCGGAAATGATCCCCAGACGGAGTTAATTCTTTCAGAGAAGCTTGCGAAAGCTACCATACCTTTTGTAAAGACCCAAACCCTCGAAGAAGCATTGAGCGAGATTTCTTCAGGAAACATTGATTCGATTTTTCTGCTGAATTCTAATAATCTTATTGAAGAAATATTTATCTATTCTTCAAAAGCTTCTCATTCCAAAATAATCCCGGTTATAGACCGTGAAAATGAAAAACTCGGTATCGACGCTTTAAGAAAAGGTGCTTTCGATTATTTGGTTCGTCCTGTAAACGATGCTTCAGTCGGCAAGATTGTTTCTAATCTATTATATCTTCAGGATTTATCTTCTCATCTCGGAGACATGAAGAAAAAAATAAAACGCGAAAAATTATATCCTGATATTGTCGGCGAAAGTGAATCGATACGTGTTCTTCTTGATAGAATTGATAAGGTTGCTGAGCGTGATGTGAATGTAATTATTTACGGAGAAAGCGGAACGGGAAAAGAGCTTATAGCAAGGGCAATTTACGAAAATAGCAGAAGAAAAAATCACAAATTTGTTTCGGTTAATACAGGCGGAATAACATCTGAACTCGCTGAATCTCTTTTGTTCGGTCATAAAAAAGGATCATTTACCGGTGCAATTTCCGATCATCAGGGTTATTTCGAACAGGCGAATCAGGGTATTCTTTTTCTTGATGAAATCGGCGATATGCGTCTTGATGTTCAGGTCTATCTTCTCCGTGCACTTGAAACCGGAAAAATACGTTCAGTCGGAGACAAGGATGAAAAGACAATTGATGTCAGAGTTATTTCAGCGACAAATAAAAATCTAAGAGCCGAAATTGCTGAAAGAAGATTCCGAAACGATCTTCTTTACCGCCTTGAAGAGTATCCGATTGAACTTCCTGCTTTACGTGAGAGAAAAGATGATATTCCTTTACTTGCAAATCATTTCGTAAAAGAGTTCTGCAGATTTTATGAGCTTGATTATATTTATATTGCCGATTCGGCGATGAATCAGCTTGTTGAGTATGACTGGCCGGGGAATATAAGAGAACTTAAAAACGTCATACGCCGGGAGGCAGTTCAGGCTGCCGACTCGCAGATTGAAAGCTTCACTCTTGGAAGCAATGTAAAAAAGATAGAACAGAAGCATGTCGAAGCCGACATTATTCCTTTGGCGGAATTGGAAAAAAGAGCTATCATCAATGCATATAATAAACTGGATAAGAATCCAGATAAAACAGCCGTCATGCTGGGTATCAGCCGTGCAAGTATTTACCGCAAATTGAAGCAGTATGGAATTGTTTAGCCGATTTTATCTTCTTTCATTTGTCTGATTTTAGGTATTCCGGCTATAAAAATTCCTGCAAAAATCAAAAGAGTTCCTGCCATAAATTTCATTCCGAATTTTTCACCGATAAACCAGCTTAGGGCAAGTGTCATGGGGATTTTGATAAATGAAAGCAGAGAGCCCTTGACTGCTGAAATGTTTTTATAGCAATAGTTGAGAAAAATCTGTCCGGCAAATGCCGTTATTCCTACAATCATAATGAATATAATTGACTGCATGTTGATTATTGTTTTTCCGCCGAATGCAAGCGGTGCTGCAATTAGTCCGAAAACGCATGCAGAAAGATAAATGACTACCGGATTTTCTTTTTGAGCTGAACGTCTTATAAAGTGTACAGAAAAACCTGCGAATATGGAGCTTACTATTGCAAGGGCATCACCGATAAAACTTTCTTCTCCTTTTCCTCCGAAAACCACGAAAGCACCGGCTATACAGAAAGGCATTGCAAGCCAATCTGTTATGCTGTTTTTTTCACGAAAAAATATGGGACCGAAAAGAGCAGTGAAAGCCGGATATATATTAGAGAGAAGCGTTGCTTTTCCGCTTCCGGAATATTGTATTGCTATATAATAAGTTATCATTGAGGCACTCCCGGTAATGCCGCGCATGATCCATGAAAATTTGTCGGTAATTGTGAATGATGCATGAATTATTTTAACGGTTATAATGGTCAGAATAATTCCTATAACAAAACGTAATGCAGATACGAAATATGCGTTACAGTATTCTCCAGCAAGTTTTACAAAGACTGCACATACCGCGAAAAAAAAACTTGATAAGAGAGAATACCATATGCCCGCAATTATTTTTGAATTCATCAATCCTGCCTGTAATGTTTGAGAAAATCTTCCATTTTTTCAAATGCAGTTCCCAGATCAGAAAGATTAGGAAGAAATACCAGTCGGAAGTGATCCGGTTTAGGCCAGTTGAATCCGGTTCCCTGAACTACGAGTATTTTTGTTGCTACCAGCAGATCATAAACAAAGCGTCTGTCGTCCGTCAGATTGAATTTTTCTGTGTCAAGTTTAACGAAAGAATAGAAAGCTCCCTGTGCTTTTGTGCATGAAAGACCTGGAATTGAGTTAACCATTTTATACGAATATTCTCTCTGCTCATAAAGTCTTCCTTTCGGAACGATGAATTCGTTGATGCTCTGATAACCGCCTAGAGCAGTCTGAATGATTGATTGACCCGGAACGTTGCTGCAAAGTCGCATTCCTGCCAGAATATTCAAGCCTTCGATGTAATCGGTTATCATATTTTTATTTCCGCAGATCATCATCCAGCCGACGCGGAATCCTGCGATTCTGTATGCCTTGGAAAGACCTCCGAATGTAATAACAGGCACATCTTCCGTCATAGAAGCTAAATGAATATGTGAAAGATCATCGTAAATAATCTTTTCATATATTTCGTCAGAAAAAATTATAAGTTTGTGCTGTTATGCTATTTCAACAATAGATCTGAGTATTTCACGGGGATATACAGCTCCTGTTGGATTGTTGGGATTAATAACTACGATACCTTTGGTGTTAGGGGTAATTTTATTTTTAATATCCTCAATATCAGGCAGCCATCCGGATTCCTCATCGCAGAGATAATGAACAGCGTGTCCGCTTGAAAGATTTACTGAAGCAGTCCAAAGCGGATAGTCCGGAGCCGGAATTAAAATCTCATCTCCGCTGTTCAGGAGTCCGTTCATTGACATCTGAATAAGTTCACTTGCACCGTTTCCAAGATATATGTCGTTTATATCAACGTCTTTAATGCCTTTCTGCTGATAATACTGCATGACAGCTTTGCGGGCGCTGAACAATCCTTTTGAATCACTATAGCCTTGAGTATTAGGCAGATTAAGAATCATGTCCTTTAATATCTCATCAGGAGCTTTTAAACCGAAAGGGGCAGGATTACCTGTGTTGAGTTTCAGAATTTGATGTCCTTCTTCTTCAAGACGGGCGGCTTCATCGACAATTTTTCCTCTGATGTCATAGCAGACATTTTCAAGTTTTGACGATTTTTTAAAGATGCTCATAAATCCCTCCATTCGGTTTCCATTCGGCATAATGCCTCCTGATAAGCGGACATGATTGTCTTTTAATATCTTTTTGCAAGGAAATTATTGTATTATAAAAGTGCAATTCATAAAGATTCAGGAAATGAACTGTATCATATAGAATGGCGATTTTAAGTAAAATATAGTATTATTTTAAGAAGAAACGAGCTAATTGTTAGTATACAAGTCAAAAAATCCGATGTAAAGCCGGATCAGAACAGGTTATCGAGATTCTGTCTCTATAGGATTATAGTTATTAAAATGTTTTTATAATATATTAGTAGTTTATATAAGTTCGTAATTAATATTCAATGTTTTGAGTATTTTTATGATAACTCATTCGTGAATTGCATAATGTCAAAATGGGAAATCACGAAGAGTATTATTATAACACGGATTTGAAAACTAGAAATGATTAAAATCTAATAAATTTAATAAAATGAAATACTAATAAATACTATTCCCAAGGGGAAATATGTGACTAAATCATATAATGTTATATGAAACACCGATTAGTTGTACAATGATGGTATCCGCCTAACACATTTCTTTGAAATCTAAAATTAAGCAGCTGAATTTATATCGTTATCATCAATTTTAATTCCGTTCATAAAAGACTGGTAAGGCGTTCTGCCGTTCATGTTTCTGCCTTGATGCGCCCGCTCATTATTGTAATGATAAAGATAAAAATCAAGGTCAGTTTACATCTCATCAATCGATTCGTAAAACTTTGATCTGCCGGTAATTCTAAAATGCTCATCAAGAAAAGTGCGGTGAAATCTTTCGGCAAAACCGTTGCTCTGAGGTCTGCGGACTTTTGTTGTTCTGTGTTCAATTTCTTCAAGCTGAAGAAACAATTCAAACGGATGCTGATCTTCTCTTCCGCAATACTCACGTCCATTATCGGTAAGAATAGTTTTGACTTTAATATTGTGACTTTCAAAAAATGGAAGAATATCGTTGTTGAGAGTTTGTGCTGCAGTTACCGGAACTTTTGAAGTGTATAGCGTCCCCATTCATGACGGCAGTGACAATCGATAACAGTCTGAAGATAAATTCTGCCGATGCCATTGAGAGTTCCGACCATGAAAGTGTCCATAGCCGCTAAATCCCCTGTAAAATCAGCCTGAATATGGCGTTCTCTGAATTCGGGATTAAATCTTTCGAGAAGCCTAACGTGCTTTTCGCTGAGTTAAATATTTGTTTCTCTGTGATACTGTTCAAGACGCATCAATCGCTGATATTTTGATGTCAGCTTGTTGCGCTGCCATACTCCTCTTACACCGCCGGAACTCACATGGATATCCTGAAGATTAAGCTGTTGAGCCACTTTAAGACAGCCATGAGTAGGATGGATGAGACAATAATCCATGATAGTTTTTTCAATTTCATCTGAAACTCTATTCGGATGAGGACCTGTTGCTCCGGGGAGTTTGTCGAGCAGTCCCTGTGCGCCATAGGTTTGAAAATCTATTCTGATTTCATAAAAATGTTGCCGTGAATAGCCCATAATTTTGCAGGCTTTACTGACATTTTTCGGTTCTCCGGCAAGTTCGAGCAAATTTAGCTTTCTTCTTGCAGCTTTGGTTTGTACATTGGTGTTGGTGGTCATGGTTTTCTCTCCTTAGAATTATTTGTGGTAAAATCATTTTAAATCTCAGAGAAACTTTGACCGCCTTTATTTTGAGTGGACTGTCAGGTGAATACTAGCACAATACAGATTAGTAATCTAATAATTGAAAAAGGAGCAATCTAAATTATGATGTTAGTATTGGGTTGTATGTGGTTATTTATTTTATGAGGTATCTATTGAAATAGTTCATATAATCAAGAAAAAAGCCGATAATAAAAAGAGTTATAACATTGCTGGATATTTTCCGATTGTTTAATTATCCATAATTTAATAAATTGCATATTCTGAACTTAAGAGTGGGACATATGAAAAAAACAATTTCAATACGCAAAATATTCGTGATAGCTGTCGTAATAGGAATTGTTTATCTAATTTCTGCTGCCGCGATTCTTTCATTTACTTTCTATCAGGTTCGCCATGATTCGGACTCTATGACAAGACTTGTGAACTCTCTTAGAGCGCTTGAAATATCATATGTAAAAATATCAGAAGACTGGGCAAAAGTCGTCAGTCCTTCTACCTCAAGATCTACAGCCGTAGAAATCGAGTCAGGTATTATTTTCGAACGAGATAAGATAAACGAAGAATATAAACAGATTTATTCAAAAATAAAAAAAGAATTTAGTTTTCCGGATGAAACGTGTTTATTGCTTGAAACTATAAATTCTGATTACTCGCTGATATATCAAAAATATGAAAATGCTTATGCGAAAACAAAAAGTGGAGAATCAAATCTTGAAGAAATAGCCGCTTTATCCGGTGATGCACTTTCAAAAATGCGTACAGGAGTTGATGCTGCGGTATCACACCTGTCGGATAAAAGCGCAATGAAGAAAGCTCTGGATGATGTTGATGCTGATTCTTTTACAAATTCAGTTGAATATTTATCTAAAGAGATGACGTCTAAAAACGGAAATCCTCAAGCAGCGATGCAGCAGCTTCGAGCAAATTCTCAAAACCTGAGATCTAAAATTATCACAATTAAAAATTATGCAGAAAAGTCCGGAGATGAAGGTTCTGCTGCTGATTTACTCAAGTCGTCCTTGGGCGGTATTTCGTATATGATGTCTGCGTTTAAATCTACTTTAAAAAGCGGTAATTCTGATTCTGATAAGATTTCGTCTGATCCGTCTCAGAAAATGAATGTTCTTATTGAAAATACCCGTAAGATATTTGGACAAAAAATTGAGATTAAAGAACGAATACATATGCTGGTAATTCTCGGCACGATTCTAATAGGTTTAATTCTTCTCGGAAGTATGCCTGTTTTTGTAAATAAACGGCTTCTGGCTCCACTTCTTGAGTTGCAGAAAATCACTGAAAATATGGAGAAAGGCGATTTGACGGGAAGTTTGACCGGTGACAGTTCAGATGAGATGGGTAAATTTAGAAATTCAATTAGGGAAATGCTTAATAGTTTCAGAAATCTGATATCCGGAATTAAAACAACTTCAATTGAAACTAATCAGCATGCGGTCAAACTTGCTGCGCATTCTAAGTCTCTGAATGCTGCAGCTGGAGAACAGGCTGCATCTGCTGAAGAAGCCGCAGCAAGTATTGAACAGCTTTCAGGTGCTGCCGAGAATGTGGTAGCAATCATAGCAGAGCAAAAACAGAATATTCAGCGTAATCTTGAGATTACTTTCCAAATGTTAGAATCGATGGAACACGTTCGTGAGAATATGGTTCTTCTTCAAGAGAAAGCTATGACTTCTGCTCAGAATTCGCAGAAAGGGGAAAGTGCAATTATAAAAGCTACTGATGCTATAAATGATATAAAAAACCGTTCGGATCGTATTGGAGAAATTGTAAAAATAATAACTGAAATTTCTGAACAGACTAATCTTCTGTCTCTAAATGCTTCGATAGAAGCGGCAAGAGCGGGCGAGCAGGGTAAAGGATTTGCGGTTGTTGCAGAAGAAATATCCAAACTGGCAGAAAGAACATCCGAGAGCGTTAATGAAATAAAACGCCTGGTATCAGAGTCTATCCAGGCTGTGGAAAATGGTGCAATTGAATTTGACTCGGCCTCGCTAAGTTTCCGAGAAATAAATTCACAGGTAAGTTCTATGAATGTTTCTGCAAAATTTATAATGGAAAAAATTGACAATCAGTCTGAAATGTCATCAATAATAAAAAATACAGCTGACCAGGTGAATTCTTCTGCAGACAAAGTTGAGACTGCAGCTGAAGAGCAGAAAAATGCAACTAATGAAATGAGTGAAAATATTCAGGTGATGAATGAGTTGAGTCAGTCACTTGGTGCAAGTGCTGTTGATCTTTCAAGTATGGTTGAAGAGCTTACCCGTCAGGCGGAAATATTGAATCAGATGGTTCACAGGTTTGTCTTGTAATTGTTATAGTTCTTTCATTTTAAATATATGATTTGTGCATAAAGAAATTATTTCTGCTTACATAATTTGACTTGCGCAATTGGCATTGCGATAATGTTAAATAATACAGTGAGTTTTATTTAACATTATATTTGCTTGAGTAAATATAATGTTAAATAAATTTAATTAACTTACCATACAGAATCTTCGTAAAAATCACTTGTAGAATTTGTATCTACGTAAGTGGCTGATGGTGACGGTTCTTTTTTTCTATGTATTACGCTGTCGGTAAATTTTGGAACAGGATATTTCGATGCAAAATTTGGGGTCAGTACTGGACCTGTTGGTGTATATGTTTTGAATGAACTATAAGTAAAGTTCCAATTAAACAATGAATAAGTATATCTTGGCCTTAAAATATAAATAGGCAAATCGCCGTTTGAAAAAATGTTTTCTATGTCAATGTCGGGAAGCGGATTTCCTCTTGGAAAGGAGTCCTGTTGATTCATGTAAAAGGTAATTCTATTAAGATTATCCAAGTAAAAAGCATAGCATAATGAGTAATCTTTTGTTGTAATAAAATTCAGAATACGTGCTGATGCGTCTGCGTTAATCATTGTTTTGTAGTCATTCAGCTTAATTGAAAAATACTCGTCGTTATATACATATTCATAATCAGGAGTAGATAAATAGTAGTCGATTGATGAATCTATAGGATCAGTTTTCTCTTCAATTGTATCCTCGCCTTCTCCTTTAAAGATAATATAGGAACTAATGTCCGCAGGAATCTTTATGTAGTCAGTGTTTGTATTTAGAGCATTCGTGTAATCTTCATCAGTCATATCTTCAAGAGCTTCGCTGACCGGATCTCCCGATAAATTAGCAGGGAATGCTTCAAACGGTGCTACTCCGGGTTGCAGTTTCCATATGCCGGATGCATATTTAAATTTCGGAAGTCCATTTGTCCTGTCGTAATTTTCTCTGAAAATAGAATTTATTTCTACTAAGTATTTCTTTAAAGCCAGTGACTTTTGAGAAAGATGATTGCCAAGACCGTAAAGAATAACATCCTGATATCCAAAATCAGGATCATCACGGTTAGTGCCTAATTTCCATCCTTTGAGTTCTTTTATTTCAAGAATTCCGCCTCGAAGAGCAAAGAGTGAGCAATCGAAAATATCGATGGATGGTAGGTTGATTACATCCCCAAGCCCTTTTCCATCTGTAAAGATGGTTAAATAGTCTCCGGTAGAATAAGTTTGAGTGAGATTTGATATTATCTGAGAATTTGCGCACTCAACAATTTCATTTTCTGGATTATCCACATCAGGAGTTGGATAAGCGTGTCCAATATAGAGATTGTGAAGTGTTCCGCCTCTTTCGAGAAAAATTTCAACCTGATTGGTTAACGGTTTAAATTTTGTAATTTTTGCTTTTGCGGGAACATTTAATGTAACCGGGTCGTCATACTCAAAAATTAACTCATTGCCACGGATATCTTTTGAGTTAGTGGGATTGAATGCTATTGGCGTAATTTTCAATCGAATTTTTGCCTGACGTCCCGGAGGAATAAGTTCGTAATCGTGCTTGTTAATTTCAAATTGAACACCTTTTGAGTTTGCAACAAATTTCTTATCTTCTGGTGTTTCTTACTGCTCCGGCTTCAAGTCCGATAATGAATTTTGATTTATAGAGGGCTAAAAACTCAGGTCCTGCGAATATACGGGTACCGTTTTTATTCTTAACAGCATCAAAAAATAATCCATAACCGATTTCGTCATCAAAGTGGAGAAAGCTCAATTCTCCTCCGATGACTCCGCCGTTACCGCCGCCGCCGGTATTGAGTCCAATCGGCATGTAATTTTTCGGAAGATTGAACCATTGTCCATTTAGATGAAAGAAAGAAAAAACAAAAGTGATGTAAAAAACAGTTTCATGTAATTTTCCTTGTATTTTGACGGACAGCTTTGAGTGAAAATAAGTGATTACTATTTTTAAAAATATGTCCGGCTAGAATTCAGCCGTCAATAGTATTATAGCGGGTTTCAAAATAATAATTGTCAATCTGTGATAGGTATGGGAAATTTAAATAGAACACCGGCTTCAGCGAAACTTTCACCGCCTAAATTGAAAAATCTGAAATATGGAATGACATAATATGGAATGAATAATCCCAGCATGAATCCCGATTTGTTTGTTCTGGTGTTTGTCACTCCGCCGGCTTCAAGTCCTATTATCATTCTCGAATTGTTGCTTGGAATAAAAATTTCAGGTCCGGCGAATATTCGGCTGCCGTTTTTGTTTGCGAGAACATCAACAAAAAAGCCGTAGCCGAAGTCATCTCCTGTATGTACAAAACTTAATTCACCTCCGAAGACACCGCCGCTTCCTCCGCCGCCTGCATTAATTCCGATAGGCATATAATTTTTCGGAAGATTCCAATTCTGTGCATTCAATTGAAGAGAAAGGAGGATGGTCAGAATTGATAAAAAATATTTCATTATAATTTCCTCTCTTCAATGATCAAACGGTTCGACATGAATCGAAACGAATATACCTGAGCCGTATTTTTCCGCAAGACAGTTTTCAATATTCATAGAAATATCGTGACCTTCCGTGACACTGAGTTTCGGATCAACAAGAATATGAGCATCTATTGCAATAGAGTTTCCTATTTTGCGTGTTTTGAGATTATGGAGATCTTTAACTCCGGAAATAGCGCAGATGTCGCATCTAATTTCTCCGACCATTTTTTTCGGCAGTGATTTCTCGAGCAGTTCATTGACAGCCTGAAAACTTATTCCGATTGCGACTTTTACGATGAAAAAGCTGACTATTATTCCGGCAAGCGGATCAAGTATTCTGAATTTTTCACCGAGAAAAATAGCTCCGCCAATTCCGGCAGCAGTACCTATTGAAGAAAATGCGTCAGACCGGTGATGCCAGGCGTTTGCGATTACAGCATCGCTATTGATTTTCTTGCCTGCCGAGGCTGTAACGCGGTATAATGCTTCTTTGAATATTATGGAAACGAACGCGGCGATGAGAGCAATTTTCCCTGGTGATTCAATATGCATTCCTTGGTAAGCATAGTAAACTGATTTTGCACCGTTAAAAAATATTCCTGCACCAACTGCAAAAAGCGCGGCTCCTATCAGGAATGTTGCGAAAGTTTCAAATTTTCCGTGTCCGTATGAATGGTCTTCGTCGCCGGGTTTGCTGACAAAGAAATAAAAGCTGGCGATTACAACTATGTCAGTAGCAAAATCGGAAATAGAATGCACGGCGTCCGCTACCATGGCGTTACTGTTCCCGAATATTCCGGCAAAAAGCTTGAAGGAAGAAAGAATTATGTTAATTACAAGCCCGATATAGGTTATTCTTAAAGCGATTGAGCTTCTTTCTGATTCCTTCATAAAGTCTCCGGCAATTAATTTAGTTCATTGAAATGCAGAGGAAAAGATAAGTACTTGAATTTATTTAGCAGAATTCGATAATGTCAAATATATTGAGAAAAAAAATCGCATTTGTTAGGTGTTTCTCATTTTGTTATTCATAACGGAGTTTACAATGAAAAATGTACCTTTTTCAAAAGAACAGATAGTTAAAATTTCGGAAAAGTTTCCGACTCCTTTTCATATTTATGATGAAAAAGCAATCCGTGATAACGCAAAACGTTTGAATAAGGCTTTTTCGATTTTTGAAGGTTTTAAGGAATATTTTGCTGTAAAGGCATGCCCTAATTATCAACTTATGAAACTTCTCAAAGAAGAAGGTTTCGGTTCAGACGCGAGCTCGCTTGCGGAGCTCATTCTTTCAGAAAAAGCCGGAATCACCGGTGAAGATATAATGTTCAGTTCCAACAATACTCCGATTGAAGAATTTGCCAAGGCAAAAGAGCTTGGTGCGATTATCAATCTCGATGACATTACCCATATTAAATATCTTGAAGACGGTTTAGGTCTTCCTGAGCTTTTGAGTTTCAGATTTAATCCGGGTCCGCTAAAAGGCGGGAATGCCATCATCGGAAAGCCTGAGGATGCAAAATACGGTCTTACTAAGAAACAGCTTTTTGAGGCGTATGCAGAGATAAAGAAAAAAGGTGTTAAGAGATTCGGGCTTCATACAATGGTGGCTTCAAACGAGCTTCATTATAAATATTTCGTTGATACAGCAAAAATGCTTTTTGAAATAGCAGTAGAGCTTAAAAAGGAACTTGATATAGATCTTGATTTTATAAACATCGGCGGCGGAATCGGCATACCTTACAAGCCCGACCAGAAGGAAGTTGATGTTGAAAAAGTAGCTGAAGGAATACGTCTTGAGTTTGATGAAATTATCTGTAAAAACGGACTTAAGCATCCTAAGCTTTATATGGAATGCGGGCGCATGGTGACAGGACCTTTCGGTTATCTCGTTACTAAAGCAATTCACAAAAAGGACATTTACAAAAATTACATCGGTGTTGACGCATGCATGGCGAATTTGATGAGGCCGGCTCTTTACGGAGCGTATCATCACATCACAGTTCTCGGCAAAGAGAATAAGCTCCGCGACAGAATATATGATGTGGTCGGCTCACTTTGTGAAAACAATGACAAGTTTGCCATAGACCGCGAACTTCCTGAAATAGAAAATGGAGACTTCATCGTCATTCATGACGCTGGAGCTCACGGGCACGCAATGGGTTTTAACTATAACGGAAAACTGCGTTCCGCAGAACTTCTTCTTAAGGAAGACGGAAGCGTTAAGCTTATCCGCAGAGCTGAAACTCTTGATGATTATTTTGCGACACAGATTTTTGAATGATATTTGCAGGCGAGTTCTCAATTCCTGCCGACAAAAAAGATGACCCTCACGGATTCGTGAAGGGTCTTTTTTCTTTTGATGTGACAGTAAAAAAAATATTGCGCCGCTCAGTTGACGCGAGAAAGAAATCAGCGGTAGTAATTAATTACCGCGTTGAAGTTGAAACTGATAATAAAAATGCAGAAAAAATGCGCGCGTTCGGATTTTCTGAAACTGCTGAAGTTCAAAAAGAGACATTGTCTGCTAAAAAAATAAAATCAACAAAAGAAGTAATTATAATCGGCGCGGGACCGGCTGGACTATTTGCAGCGCTTCGTCTAATCGACGCCGGTTTTTCTGTAACAATTCTCGAGCGCGGAAAAAAAGCCGAAGATAGAATGCGCGATATTGAGATTCTTGAGGCTGATGGAATATTAAATGCCGAAAGCAATGCGGTGTTCGGCGAGGGCGGAGCCGGAACTTATTCTGACGGAAAACTCACTTCGAGAATTCACCGCGGAGATATCGATTATTTTTTCAGCCGCATGGTTGAATTCGGTGCGAATGAAAGGATTTTATTCGAGTCAAAGCCTCATGTCGGTTCGGATGTTCTCCGTGAAGTCGTAAAAAATATACGTCTGTTTATAGAAAGTTCCGGTTCATCTGTCCGTTTTTCAACACGTGCTGATGATTTTTCCATTGAAAGCGGAAAAATAAATGTTAGAACTTCTAATGATGAGTTTTGCGCTGATGAAATGATTCTTGCAATCGGGCATTCGGCTCGTGATACATATAAAATTCTTTCGTACAAAATGATTCTTGAGAAAAAAGGTTTTGCTGTCGGAAGCCGTATAGAGCATCCGGCTGAATTTATAAATAAATCGCAATATGGACGATTCGCGGAGTTTATGAATGCGGCGGATTACAAACTTGTTTTCAATAATCCAAAAACCGGTAGGGGAGTATATTCTTTCTGCATGTGTCCTGGAGGATTCGTTGTCAATTCGTCTTCTGAAGAAAGAATGCTCTGCGTAAACGGTATGAGCAATTCCGCGCGCGATGCTGAATTTTCGAATTCTGCAGTTGTAGTTTCTGTGAAGCCTGAAGATATTGAAGGCGGGGCGCTTGAAGCGATAGAATTTCAAAGGAAGATTGAGCGATCGGCTTTTATGGATTCTTTTAAGGCTCCTTCTGTGCGGGCGCGCGATTTTCTTCAAAACAGAACTTCTAAATCAATTCCGCAAAATTCCTATCGTAACGGCTGTGTTGCCGCTGATCTCGCGAAAGTGTTTCCTGATTTTGTAATTTCTGAAATGAAAGCCGGGCTCAGGCGTTTTGATTCGATGATAAGGGGTTTCTCTGATGAAGGTTTTCTTGTCGGCGCAGAAACGAGAACTTCTTCACCCGTCAGAATAAAAAGAACAAAGGAAATGACTGCTGAAGGTTTCTCTAATGTTTATCCTGTAGGCGAGGGTGCGGGTTATGCGGGCGGAATAGTTTCATCCGCCGTCGACGGAATCCGTGCGGCGGATGCTATTATTGAGAAATATTCCTGATTATTCAACCATCTCGAGAACACCCCATCCCTTCGTGTTTTTGTATGAGTCATTTGTCGGATCATTCCATTTTGTCACAGATTTTCTGATTCCGCTGCCGTCTGCATCATCGTTGATCTGAAGTTCATATCCGATCTTTGTTCCGGCGGAACCTTTTATAGTCTGGAATGTAAACGACGCTTCAATGAGATAACCTTTTTTTGTTCTGACGGCTTTTGACTGAATCATTTCCGGCTGGGCATGACCGCCGCCGACTGTTTTACGGTTTTCGAAACTTATTCTGAACTGGAAATCCTCATCCTGATATCCTCCTGCTTTTGCATTGTTTTCATCGATGAAAAATTCAAGAGAATCCTGCATGTAAGGTTCGGTTGCCTTTGCGCTTAGTTTTGGATCTGTGACATCCGCCAGCACATAGAGTTTGTTTTCGTCCCAAAGTGTTTTTATTGAGGCGGTAGCTCCCTTGTAGTTTGTCAGGTAAATGTTTGTTTCTGCAGCTTCGGCTTTATCCCATACTTTATCAATAGATCCGTCAATTAAGGGAGTCCCTTTTTTTGCTTTATAGGTTGAAGCTTCCTTGCGTGGAAGATCTTTTTTCGGCGGAAGTTTTGACGGATCTGTCAAAGCCCAAAATGCCCATTTCGGTTCAAGCTTGTCTGTAAAAAGTAACGGCCAGTCTTTTCTTTTTACGGGATACGATGTCAGCCATGTGTGACCGTCATGGAATCCCCAGAATGTGACATTTTTGACGGAAGATGAATGTTTCTTGAACACGTCCATGATCTCTTTGTATCTGTGCGCCTGATAAACGAGATATTCTTCAGAAGGGGTCGTGAATTCTCCGTACTCGTCTTCATAAAATGACATGTCCATTTCGGTTATATGCAGATCAAGACCGAATACTTCAAGATTAAAAATCGCCTGCTCGATCATTGAAACTGAAGGGTATTGCATTTTGATATGCATTTGCAGACCTATTCCATGAATAGGAATTTTTTTATCGATCAGGCTTTTTATAAGTCTGAAATAAGCCTTATTTTTTTCCGGTTCGAAAGTATTGAATTCGTTTATGAAAAGCTTGGCATCCGGATCTGCTTCATGTGCGTAAATAAATGCTTTCTCGATATAATCCGGTCCGATAAGTTCATACCACTTTGAATGGCGAAGCTGGTCGTTTGTCGTAGTATCAATCGGTTCATTGATAACGTCCCATGCAAAAATTTTTCCTTTATATTGGCCGACAACCTTATGAATGTGATTGCGCATTCTCTCAAGCATGAGTTCTCTGCTTGCTGGTTTTCCGTCCTTATCCTGAAACATCCAGTCTGCAATCTGAGTCGGATGATCCCATATGAGGCAGTGACCTCGTACTAATTTGCCGTGTTTGTCGGCAAATGCCATTATCTTATCTGCCTGAGTGAAGTCGAACTGACCTTCCTTCGGTTCTGTTGAAAGATATTTCATGGCATTTTCTGCCGTGATGCTGTTGTAATGTTTTATCAGAATTTCGGCTTCGGGGCCTGTGAGCTGGTCGGGTTCCACTGCTGCTCCGATCGGGAAGAATTCCTTATTGGCTTTGTAAAGTGAATCGCTTTTGAATTTTCCGCATGAAAAAAGAAGCAGAGAAGCTGTAATGTAAATAATTAATTTCATAGTAAACACCTTTTTAAAAACAGTTTAATTATGTTAATGTTTTGTTTTCTGATTTGATAAGTCAACAGAAAATATATGATTGAATTGTAATTAATGTTGAATTTGCAGGATTATAATTAAACGGCATATTGATTAGCTTATGCCGTTTAATTATATGTTAAATGATTAGATCTTTCTTTCTGTTCTGAATATTCTTAAGAAATAGACAAATGCTGCGCCTTGAACTGCAACTGAGAAAGCTGATACTGCGTATACACCCATTTTATCATACATCAATCCGATAAGAGCGCTTCCGGCAAACCAGAACAGACCAAAAAGCATGTTGAATAGCCCGAAAGCTCCGGCTCTTTTTGATGTCGGGACTCTATCTGCAATTGCCGCTTTCAGAATGGATTCCTGTGTTCCAACGCTGATTCCCCAGAGCGCCATTCCCGCGATGATTGAGTAAAATGAACCCAGAAAAACCAATGGAGCAGTAAATATTTCCGCGAGAAAAAGACCCGCAAGTGCCTTAACGCCGATTTTATCATAAAGAAAACCGAAGAATATTGCTGCCGCGGCGTCGATTGCCATAGCCCCCGCGTAAAGTAAAGGTATTGCTTCTTCTGTGAATGCGCCTGTTTTTTTGAGATGAAGACCAATGAGCGGAAAATCTGTGATTCCCATTGCAAGAAGACCCGCCGCGATAACTATGATCCAGTAAGGGCGCGAATATCCTTTGCCTGATAATTCAGGCGTCTTTGATTTGATTTCAAATTTTTCCGGATGCGGAAACAGAAATCTTGCTATTATCGTTATGCCAATCGCAAGCGCGGCCGGTATGAAAAGAAGCAGGAGACCGTTTCTATAAGTCTGAATTTCGGTTCCGGATTTTACTGTAAAGAGCAAGACTGAAAAAAGTGCCGGTCCTACAAAAGCTCCTATCTGATCCATTGCCTCATGAAGTCCGAAGCCGAATCCGCTGCCGGTGTGAGTGGATGCAAATGAAATTACAGCGTCATGCGCTGGTTTTCTGACTGCTTTTCCGACTCTTTCGAAAAAGAGAAAAGCTACTGCGAGTTCCCATCCGTCAAGAAACGCGAGCATCGGAAGAGAGCATAACTGCAGGGTGTATCCTGCGATTATGAATATCCAGTACTTGCGGGTTTTGTCTGCAATAGAACCTGAAACGAATCGCAATGCGTAGCCTGCGAATTCTCCGATCCCTGCCGCAAGACCTATGGCAAAGGCGCTGGAGCCGAGCAGTTTTAGAAACTGTCCGACAACGCTTCTTCCTCCTTCATAGTTCATATCCGCAAAGAGGCTTACGAGGCCGAAAAGAATGATGAATATTATCGCGCTTCTTTTCGTTAGTTTGATTGTTTTCTTCATTGAATCCTCCGTTTATTCAAAAATTTCTCTGTTAAGTTCTTTCAGTTTATCTGTTACCTTTTCGTAAAGAGTTCTTCCGCTATCGGTTATATTGTAATACTTTCTGATTTTCCCCTCTGTATTTATATCTTTCCTTTCGAGAAAGCCTTCTGATTCGAGATTCGCGAGCATGGGATAAAGTGTCCCGTAAGAAAGGCGATAACCGTGTTCTTCGAGCTCTTCCTTGAGTTCTTGTCCGTAAAATGGTCTCTTCGCCGTGTGATAAAGGATATGAATTCTGATAAATCCTGCATAAATTTCCCGAAGTATCTTGGGGTCATTTGTATTTTTCATATTTCCTCAATATCTAAAATAAATATCATATAACGATATCAATATACGATATTAATAATATAAATCAATTTTTTTTTGGAATTAATTCAAAAAACCGTCAAAATGAATCATGGTGCTTATTTTGTTTCTTTATAAAATGCTTGCTATAATAAACTTGCGTAAAAAAATGGGCTTCAGAATGGAGAAATTCTTTCTTCACGCTTTGATACTTGTTTTCGACACTAAACTGAACGTTTAATCGTCTGCGAAGGCTCTGTTTTGGATTAATTTTCCCCGCATAACCGTAATCGGAAGTGTTTGAGGAAGACCCTCTCAAGTCTCAAAAATCAGTATCTTGCGGAATTCTTTGAATAGGGGGATAAATGGAAAGTCTCGGGATAAATATAGGATCATCGAGCATAAAACTTGTTCTGCTTAAAGGCAAACAGATTATATGGTCGGCAGTCAAAGAGCACGAGGGTAATTTCCTCGAAACTCTCAAATCGCTTCTTTCCGACAAAGCCATTCCAAAGGGAGTAA